>wild_sample_1__coassemble_323_pt1 | contig 117152 bp, 102 predicted proteins | sample wild_sample_1__metabat2_low_PE_006 | metagenome-assembled genome bin wild_sample_1 | reverse complement strand
TCCCTATCCGTCGCGGGCGTAGGAAATTTGAGAGGATCTGCCCTTAGTACGAGAGGACCGGGGTGGACTTACCGCTGGTGTACCAGTTGTCTTGCCAAAGGCATCGCTGGGTAGCTATGTAGGGAAAGGATAAACGCTGAAAGCATCTAAGTGTGAAACCTACCTCAAGATGAGATTTCCCATTCTTTATGAATTAAGAGCCCTGAGAGATGATCAGGTAGATAGGCTAGAAGTGGAAGGGCAGCGATGCTTGGAGCGGACTAGTACTAATAGCTCGAGGACTTTACCTAGTAGAGTTTAAGTTTTAAACGTTTTGGTTTAGTGAGTTATTTTAGAAAAAAGTTATTCAGTTTTGAATGTTCAAACGCAAGTTTAGATATTCGAGATAAGTTTGGTGCTTATTGCATGAGAGATACACCTGTTCCCATGTCGAACACAGTAGTTAAGTCTCATTACGCCGGAAGTAGTTGGGGGTTGCCCCCTGTGAGATAAGGTCGGTGCCAAGCGAAGAGAAAGCGACTGGAAGGCCGCTTTTATTGGGAGTTTAGCTCAGCTAACACGCGAGTGTTTGTTTCGAGGATTACTAAGGTAACCGTAGAAACAGGTCAGTTGAGGTAGACTTCCTCCCATGGGAGTTTAGCTCAGCTGGGAGAGCATCTGCCTTACAAGCAGAGGGTCGGGGGTTCGAACCCCTCAACTCCCATTAGGTGTATACCTAATGAAATAGGTCTCGTAGTGTAGTGGTTATCACGTCGCCCTGTCACGGCGAAGATCGCGGGTTCAAATCCCGTCGAGACCGTTTAAGTTTTAGGAAAAACTTAATCATACCAAGTAGTAGACTCGTTAGCTCAGTTGGTAGAGCAATTGACTTTTAATCAATGGGTCGCTGGTTCGAGCCCAGCACGGGTCATCAAGCGGATGTGGCGGAATTGGCAGACGCACTAGATTTAGGATCTAGCGCTTTACGGCGTGGGGGTTCAAGTCCCTTCATCCGCATTTGTCGTCAGACAATGCAATAAGCTAATCGCTTATACACTGCCTTAGCCGGCTTAGCTCAGTTGGTAGAGCATCTGATTTGTAATCAGAGGGTCGCGTGTTCAAATCATGTAGCCGGCATTACAATTAAATAATGATATGCGAAAGTAGTTCAGTGGTAGAACATCACCTTGCCAAGGTGGGGGTCGCGGGTTCGAACCCCGTCTTTCGCTTATGCTAGAGGTAAGCCGGGGTGGCGGAACTGGCAGACGCACAGGACTTAAAATCCTGCGAAGGGTGACCTTCGTACCGGTTCGATTCCGGTCCTCGGCATTTCTTGATCACAGTGTGATAGAGAAATGAGTTAAACTAGTGCTTACATAGACTAGGGTATAGTAGCACCCTTGGCTCAACTGGATAGAGTACCTGACTACGAATCAGGCGGTTGCAGGTTCGAATCCTGCAGGGTGCATCAAGATTATCTAAGATTCGAGAGTAGATAATCTTGATGTGATAGAGATATAAATTATTCGGGAAGTAGCTCAGCTTGGTAGAGTACTTGGTTTGGGACCAAGGTGTCGCAGGTTCGAATCCTGTCTTCCCGATTGATCGAAAGGTCATCTAACACATTTTGGCGGTGTAGCTCAGCTGGCTAGAGCGTCCGGTTCATACCCGGGAGGTCGGGGGTTCGATCCCCTTCGCCGCTATTTTTTTTCAGTTGGACCTTTAGCTCAGCTGGTTAGAGCTCTCGGCTCATAACCGAGCGGTCGTTGGTTCGAGTCCAACAAGGTCCACTTTTTTTTGGAGGATTACCCAAGTCTGGCTGAAGGGAACGGTCTTGAAAACCGTCAGACGTGTAAAAGCGTGCTAGGGTTCGAATCCCTAATCCTCCTTATGTCATTTTTACTGAAATTTAGTTTAAATGTCTATAATATTGGCTCGGTAGCTCAGTTGGTAGAGCAATGGATTGAAGCTCCATGTGTCGGCGGTTCGATTCCGTCTCGCGCCATGTTTTAAGATATAAGAAATTTAGCGGGTGTAGTTTAATGGTAGAACCTTAGCCTTCCAAGCTAACTACGCGAGTTCGATTCTCGTCACCCGCTTTACCATTTGATTAAAGTGGTTTATAATTCATATCCTATGCATCGTTAGCAGTTGTTCAAACGATAATTAGGGCGCATAGCTCAGCTGGTTAGAGCGCACGCCTGATAAGCGTGAGGTCGGTGGTTCGAGTCCACTTGTGCCCATTTGTTAAGTCAATTAATAGTGTTCAGACTTTCAAAAATGTATGTTAAATGTTATACTTAAGAAGTTGGGGAAGTACTCAAGAGGCTCAAGAGGACGGTTTGCTAAATCGTTAGACTGGGAAACCGGTGCGCAGGTTCGAATCCTGTCTTCTCCGTCTAATACGTCTATTATAGAATAGGCGTTTTTTTGCCTATGTATGTAATAGATAACTTGTTTTTGATGAATAGGTGCTCTTGTTTCTTTATAGTGGATGGATTGGAGATTTCATGGCTAGACTTGATAGAGATAAAATAGAAGAAATCAAGACAAGTATTAATATTGTAGACGTGATTTCCCAGTATGTGCAATTATCAAAGACTGGTAGTAACTATTTAGGTCTATGCCCATTTCATAATGAAAAGACCCCGAGTTTTAATGTCAATGGTGTGAAGCAATTTTATCACTGTTTTGGGTGTGGCAAGTCTGGAGATGTCTATAAGTTTATAGAAGATTATAAGCAAGTCTCTTTCATGGATGCTGTAGTAGAAGTTGCTGAGATTGGTGGTCTTACTTTAGAGTTAGATAGACGGGAAGCTAAAGCTAATCCTCATCAGCCAATTTATGACTTACATAATCAGGCTGCACGAATTTACCATACTGTTCTAACATCGACTGAGGCTGGTGAGCAGGCTCGTGACTACCTTTATAGTCGAGGGATTACTGATGCCATCATTGAACGGTTTAGTATTGGCCTTAGTTTAAACGATCAAGATTTTTTATATCAAAGCGTCAGTCAAAAATTTGAAGAAGCAGTTTTAACCAATTCTGGTCTGATTACGTTTGCTGAAAATAGAATATTTGATAGTTTTCGTGGGCGGATTATGTTCCCACTAAAAAACGAGGATGGGCAAGTGATTGCCTTTTCTGGGAGAGTATGGCAAGCTGATGATGTCGCAAATAAGACATTAGCCAAGTACAAAAATTCGACGACAACACCGATCTTTAATAAGTCTGAAGCCCTATATAATATAGACCAAGCAAAAAAAAGTATCAAAAAAAATCAAGAAGTTTATTTGATGGAAGGCTTTTTAGATGTCATAGCTGCCTATGAAAATGGCATGACAAATGCTGTAGCTAGTATGGGTACTGCACTAACTGAGGGTCATATTCGACAACTTAGACGGCTTACTAAAAAGTTTATTTTGGTTTATGATGGAGATAAGGCTGGTCAAGCTGCAATTTATAAGGCACTGGATATGCTTGCTGCTGATGAGGTTGAGATTGTCCGTATTCCAGATGGGTTAGATCCGGATGAGTATAATAAGACCTATCCAAATTCGCTTGGCGATTTGATGACAAACAGCAGAATCGTACCAGTTGAGTTTCTGATGGATTATTTAAGACCTGAAAATCTTAGTAACCTCCAGTCTCAGTTAGCCTTTATTGAGCTATTGGCGCCTAAAATTTCAGCTATTGCGTCGCTTACAGCCCAGGATGCCTATATAAAGCGATTAGTTGAGATTTTACCGGATTTCGAGTATAATCAAGTAGAATCTGCTGTGAATAAGCGGCGTGAACATGTATCCGTCATCTCACAAGTTGATCAAGATGATTTCTTTTTCGATGATGGCATGGCGCCACCTCCACCACCAGATTTTGATGACTATGCTTTTGATGCTCAGCCCTATGTAACAAATAATCCTAAAACGTTTGAAAAAAAATATACACAAATCGAACGCTCAGAGTTACACTTATTACATCGCATGATTTATCATCGTCATGTGTTAACTCGTGTGTCTTCAGTGTTAGATTTTCAGTTCATACATCAGCGTTATCAGCAGTTATTTGAGCAGATGAAAGAGATGACTGATGTTACTGAAGTGAGTTTATTAAACAAGATGACAGGAGATGATCTTGAGACGGTTTATGAAGTCATATCGTCTGTTAATGTACCAGATGATGTCTCTGAACAAGAGATCGATGATTTATTAAAAAACTTTGTTCAGGCAGCAAAATCTACTCAGTTGCAGTCCTTACAAGAGCAGCTGAAACAAGCAAAACAAACTGGTAATAAAGCCTTAGAATTACAATTAACCTTGCAAATTATTGCGCAAACACAACAAGATGGGGTATAAAAGTGGCAGAGATAACTAAAAATAACAAAAAAATTGGTTCAGCATTTAATGTTGCGACAGCTGAATTTATTCGGGACCATAAGAGTTTAGGGCAAGCAGTTGATGATGACATTACGACTGAGCTTGTCACTGAATTTGAATTAGATACAGATGGTATTGAAGCACTGCTTACAAAAATTCAAGATGCAGGCATCTCTATCATTGATAAGAACGGTGAACCGTCTGTAATGGCGCTTGAGTCGTCAAAAGTTGAAGTAAAAGAAGCTAAAGAAGAAATTGAAGAGATCGTAACAAATGTTCGGATAGATGATCCAGTTCGGATGTATTTAAAAGAAATCGGTCGCTTCCCTTTGCTTACTTTTGATGAAGAGACAAAATTAGCTGAGGCCATCGTTGAAGGTGGTGAAGGTGGGGAAATGGCTAAGCAGATGCTTGCTGAAGCCAATCTTCGTCTTGTTGTCTCTATTGCCAAACGTTATTCAGGCCGTGGCATGCAGTTTCTTGATTTGATTCAAGAAGGCAATATGGGCTTGATGAAAGCTGTTGACAAATTTGACCATACAAAAGGGTTCAAATTTTCAACTTATGCTACGTGGTGGATTCGTCAAGCAATCACACGTGCCATAGCTGACCAAGCACGCACGATTCGTATTCCTGTCCACATGGTTGAAACAATCAATAAATTGATTCGGATTCAACGCCAACTCTTACAAGATTTGGGACGTGATCCATCACCAGAAGAAATTGGTGCTGAGATGGATATTAAGGCTGAACGTGTTAGAGAAATTTTGAAAATCGCACAAGAGCCTGTATCATTGGAAACGCCGATTGGTGAGGAAGATGATTCACATCTTGGTGATTTCATCGAGGATGATGCGATTGAGAGTCCAGTTGATTATACCAACCGTGTGATGCTCCGTGAACAGCTAGATGAAGTCATGGATACCCTAACTGACCGTGAAGAAAACGTCCTTCGGATGCGCTTTGGTCTAGATGATGGTAGAATGCATACACTTGAAGATGTTGGTAAACAATTTAAAGTGACACGCGAACGTATCCGTCAAATTGAAGCAAAAGCCTTAAAGAAATTACGTCATCCAAGACGTAGTAAGCAATTAAGAGACTTCATGTAATTGTATGATAGAATAATGAAAAAGATGTCCTTGGATGTCTTTTTTCATCTTTATAATGAGCAATATGCTTGAAAATATATTACAATAAACATATAATGAGTTAAAGGTCAATATTGGTCAAACGATAGTTAACCTTTTATAAACTAAAAAAATAGGGGCTATCTAACGTCAAGTTAGCTATCAAACTGCTTGCTATAGATAGCCTAAGAATTGTAAAGGAGTTACATGATGCTCTGTCAAAACTGTCAACTTAATGAAGCAACCATTCACCTTTATACAAATATGAATGGCACTAAAAAGCAAAATGATCTTTGCCAAAACTGTTATCAAATTATGAAAGCTGGAGGTCGCGAAAATCTGCTAGGTGGTTCAGCTGCTAACCCATCAAAAAATCAATCAGGTAACGACTTTAATCCATTTGACGACTTATTTGGCACACTAGGCAATAATGCAAGTCGTGCTAATAATCGCTCTGACCAATCAACACCGCCGACCCAATCTGGTAGAGCTGGAAATGGTAATGGTGGTAGAGGCAATAGCAAGGCCAAAGGTATGCTAGAAGATTTTGGTTTTAATGTGACTGAAAGCGCCCGTAAAGGGGAGATTGATCCTGTTATCGGCCGAGATCAAGAAATCACGCGTGTCATAGAAATTTTGAATCGTCGGACTAAAAATAACCCTGTGCTCATTGGTGAACCCGGTGTCGGGAAAACTGCAGTTGTAGAGGGACTAGCACAAAAAATAGTCGACGGTGATGTACCGCAAAAACTGCAAAATAAAGAAGTGATTCGACTTGATGTGGTCAGCCTGGTACAAGGAACAGGTATCCGTGGTCAATTTGAAGAACGGATGCAAAAATTAATGAAAGAAATTTCTAGTCGTAAAGACGTGATTCTGTTCATTGATGAAATCCATGAAATTGTTGGTGCCGGTGCAGCTGGTGATGGCAATATGGATGCTGGTAATATCTTAAAACCAGCACTTGCCCGTGGCGAGTTACAACTTGTCGGGGCGACGACACTTAATGAGTACCGGATCATTGAAAAAGATGCGGCCTTAGAACGTCGGATGCAGCCAGTTAAAGTAGATGAACCATCTGTTGAAGAAACGATTACGATTTTACGTGGTATTCAAAGTCGTTATGAAGACTATCATCATGTGAGCTACACTGATGAGGCAATCGAACAGGCTGCGATTTTATCTAATCGCTATATTCAAGATCGATTCTTACCAGATAAGGCAATTGATTTATTAGATGAGTCTGGTTCTAAGAAAAATCTGACCTTAAAATTTATCGATCCTGAAGAAATTGCTAAGCGCATTCAGTCGTCTGAGGATGCTAAAAATGATGCCCTTCGGTCTGAGGATTTTGAAAAGGCAGCACATTTTCGTGATCAGATTGCTAAATTGCGTGAACTATCGAAGCAGAAGCTTGCAGATGAAGAGACACCCATCATCACAGAAAAAGATATCGAATCTATTATCGAAGAAAAAACGCATATTCCTGTTGGTGATTTAAAAGAAAAAGAACAAACACAGTTAATCAATTTGTCGGATGACTTAAAGGGACACGTGATTGGACAAGATGAAGCAATCGATAAGATTGCTAAGGCAGTACGTCGTAATCGTGTTGGCTTAGGTAAGGCAAATCGACCAATTGGTAGCTTTATGTTTGTTGGGCCTACTGGTGTTGGTAAGACGGAGTTAGCTAAACAATTAGCTTTGGAACTCTTTGGTAGTCAGAACAGCATGATTCGCTTTGACATGAGTGAATACATGGAAAAACATAGTGTGGCTAAATTGATTGGGGCACCTCCAGGGTATGTCGGTTATGAAGAAGCTGGTCAATTAACTGAGAAAGTCCGCCGCAATCCCTACTCACTAATTTTACTTGATGAGATTGAAAAAGCACATCCAGATGTCATGCATATGTTCTTGCAAATTCTAGATGATGGTCGTTTGACAGATGCACAAGGTAGAACGATTAGCTTTAAGGATACAATTATCATCATGACGTCAAATGCTGGTACCGGTAAGGTAGAGGCTAATGTCGGATTTGGTGCGGCTCGTGAAGGTTTGACCAATTCTGTCTTGGGTCAACTAGGTGATTTCTTCAGTCCTGAATTTATGAATCGCTTTGATGCCATCATCGAGTTTAAGACACTTAGCAAGGAAAATCTGCTTAAAATAGTTGATTTGATGTTAGCAGATGTGAACGGGCAAATTAAACGCAATGAGATTCATTTGGAAGTGACAAAAGAAGTCAAAGAAAAATTAGTTGAACTGGGTTATGATCCTAAAATGGGTGCTAGACCTTTACGTCGAACAATTCAGGATCATATCGAAGATAAGATTGCTGATTTCTACATCGAACATCCAGACTATAAGAATCTGTTAGCAGATCTGATTGACGATGAGATTGTCATCTCATCAAGAGTCGTTGCCGATCAGGATGACACGACCGCTATTGCGTCAACTGTCTCTGACGACAATGAAACTGAGTAATAAAAAAATGCTTGACCGCAATGGTCAAGCGTTTTTTCATATTATTCAATGATTAGCATACCTTCTTTAATAGCGAAGGGATTGGCTTCATTAATGCGATCATAAAACATGATGCCATTGGTATGGTCGATTTCATGTTGCACGACCATAGCATCATAGCCTCTGAGTTTGAGACGTTGGGTATTTCCGTTTTTATCGATATACTCAACAGTGACACGTGCATGTCGTACGACATAACCAGGAACGTCACGATCGACCGATAAGCAGCCTTCACCATCTGCAAGGGCAGCATCTTGTACAGAGTGTGCCACGATTTTGGCATTGTACATGATGGTTGCAAGGCGATAGGCATCACTTGTCATTTCAGCTGCTTCTTCTGTTTCAAATTCTTTTGGGACTAGGCAAGCGATGATCTTTTTAGAAATATCAAGTTGTGGGGCTGCAATGCCAACACCACCGCGTAGTCCTAATTTTTCAGCCATGACAGGATCTTGTGAATGACGTAAAAAGGCTAACATCTTTTCTCCGAGAATAATATCCTCATCAGAAAGTGGTAACGTAACATCTAGGCCTTCTTGGCGTAATGTTGGATTGCCTTCACGAATGATATCATTCATATCGATTAAATGGCTTGCTTTAATTAAATTATCTTGTACTGACATGGTACCCTCTTTTTTATAAATTTGGCTTACTAAGCGATTAATATGGACACCTATCTAACCTAGATAGGGTCATTAATGAGTTACAATCTGTGTATTTTACTATATTTGGTGTGTATAGAGCCGAGTATATTATACCACAAATTAGCCTATAAAAATGGTAAAATTGTCCTATGATAGAAAAAGACACGTCACGAAAATTTGAACTAATCTCAAAATATTCGCCTTCTGGAGATCAGCCTACAGCGATAGAGGCCTTATGTGAAGGGATCGAAAATGGTGAAAAGGCACAGATTCTTTTAGGTGCAACAGGAACTGGTAAGACTTATACCATGAGTCAAGTGATTGCTAGGGAAAATAGACCAACATTAGTGATTGCACATAATAAAACACTTGCAGGCCAACTCTATGGTGAGTTTAAAGAATTCTTCCCTAATAATGCGGTTGAATATTTTGTTTCCTACTATGATTATTATCAGCCAGAGGCTTACGTGCCATCAAGTGATACCTATATTGAAAAAGATTCGTCAGTCAATGAAGAAATTGATAAACTCCGCCACAGTGCGACGAGTTCGCTTTTAGAGCGCAATGACGTGATCGTAGTTGCATCGGTCAGCTGTATTTATGGTTTGGGTAATCCAAAAGAATATGCTGATAATGTGGTGAGTTTACGTCCTGGATTAGAGATTTCTAGGGACCATTTGTTAAACAGTTTAGTTGATATTCAGTTTGAACGCAATGATATAGACTTCCAGCGTGGCAAATTCCGTGTACGAGGAGATGTGGTCGAGATATTTCCAGCTTCTCGTGACGAAAATGCGTTTCGGGTTGAATTTTTTGGCGATGAAATTGAACGTATTCGTGAGATTGAAGCCCTAACAGGACATGTACTCGGTGAAGTCGAACATCTAGCCATATTCCCAGCGACTCACTTTGTGACAAATGATGAGCATATGGAAGACTCGATTGCTAAAATAGAAGCAGAACTTGAAGGGCAACTCAAGACCTTTAATGAAGAGGGCAAATTATTAGAAGCACAGCGCTTGGAGCAGCGGACAAATTATGATATTGAGATGCTCCGTGAGATGGGCTACACAAATGGCGTCGAAAACTATTCTCGTCATATGGATGGCCGATCTGAAGGGGAACCTCCGTATACACTCCTTGATTTCTTCCCAGATGATTTTATGATCATGATCGATGAGAGTCACATGACTATGGGTCAGATAAAGGGGATGTATAATGGTGACCGTGCGCGTAAGGAGATGCTGGTTAACTATGGCTTTCGCTTGCCAAGTGCCTTAGATAATCGACCTTTGAAGCGAGAAGAGTTTGAGAGTCACGTCCATCAAATCGTTTATGTATCAGCGACACCAGGAGACTATGAGTTAGAACAGACAGATACCATCGTTGAACAAATCATACGACCAACTGGCTTATTAGATCCTATCGTTGAAGTCAGACCTAGCATGGGACAGATTGATGATTTATTAGGGGAAATAAATGCGCGTGCTGAGCGTAACGAACGCACCTTTGTGACGACCATGACCAAGAAAATGGCAGAAGACTTAACGACTTATTTCAAGGAAATGGGCGTTAAGGTTAAATATATGCACTCGGATATTAAGACCTTAGAGAGAACGGAAATTCTCCGTGATTTAAGGCTTGGTGTGTTTGACGTCTTAATCGGGATTAATCTCTTACGTGAAGGAATCGATGTTCCTGAGGTATCCTTAGTTGCGATTCTTGATGCTGACAAGGAAGGCTTCCTGCGTAACGCTAGAGGACTTGTCCAAACCATCGGTCGTGCTGCACGTAACTCTGAAGGGCGCGTAATCATGTATGCGGATAAGATGACAGCATCCATGCAAATTGCCATTGAGGAAACAGCAAGACGTCGTGAGACACAGATAGCCTATAATACTGAACATGGGATCACACCAACAACGATTATCAAAGAAATACGAGATAAGATCGGCCTAACTAAAGTAGCTGATGATGGTCAAGAAGTAGCCGTCGATTACACAACGATGAATCATAAAGAACGTAAGGCTGCGATTAAAACATTAACTGAACAGATGAATGAAGCAGCAGGCAACTTAGATTATGAGTTGGCTGCACAAATTCGAGATACGATTTTGGAAATTAAAGCGATTGACTAGGAACCGATAATATACACTAAACTGTATGTTTAATAAAGTGCTTTTGCTTAAGTATTAATTTCGTTATCCCTATAAAACCTTATTTTAAAAGGAAACTTGCTGGCTGATATTAGTAAAACTTAGTAATAGACTTGACTTTAATCGAAAATAATGTATAATTATTAGTGTTTGAAAAATAAATATACAAGTTTGGAAGTAGAGAAAATGACATTAAAAAAACTAGGCCTAACGCTTATGGCCTTAACATTGCTTGTGACACTTGCTGCATGTGGCACATCATCAAAAAATGGCTTATCTAAAATAAAAGATAAAGGGACTTTGACAGTTGCTGTCAGTCCTGACTATGCACCATTTGAGTTTCAGATGCTAAAAGATGGCAAAAATGTCGTTGTTGGATCTGATATTGATTTAGCAAATGAAATTGGTAAAGCCTTGGGAGTAAAAGTTAAAATCCAGGCTATGGACTTTAACAATGTACTTGCGAGTGTGACCAGTGGTAAAGCTGATATCGCCATATCAGGTATATCTGCTGATGCAGAACGTAAGAAAGCCTATGACTTTTCAGATAGCTATTATTCAGCACAAAATGTGATCGTTGTGAAGAAAGCCAATCAGGATAAACTGAAAACTCTTGCTGAGTTTAAAGGTCAAAAAGTGGCAGCTCAAAAAGGATCTGTTCAAGAGAAAGTAGCGACTGAACAGGTTAAGGATGCCTCATTAGTTGCCTTGATTAAAACAGGACAAGCAATCAATGAACTTAAAAATGGCACAGTCGAAGGGGTTGTATTAGAAGGCCCAATCGCTAAGTCTTATGTGTCAGCCAACTCAGATTTAATGATTTCAGATATCAAATTAGATTCTTCAGATACAGATAGTTACTGTGTCGCGATGCCTAAAAAATCTGATGCACTAAAAAAAGAAATTGATCAAGTAATCAAGAAATTAAAAGCAACTGATGCAGTTAACAAATCAGTTGAGAAAAACTTTGAATTAGCACAAACAGCTAAATAATGGATTCACCATAAAATAATCATTACCACCCTGTGCTTGCACAGAACAGGTATGGTTATTTTTTTACTTTAAAATGAGCCGAATATGGCAGAAAATAATCATTTTTTGATCTAAATCCGAACATATAAAGGATAATCGTTAGATTCCGAGCAAATAATCTTGACTTTACAGATCGTAAATGTATAATTATACTATAAACTAATAAATATACAGAAAAGAGATATGGGATGAAGATAAAGAAATTAGGATTAGTGCTTGTATCACTTGGTGCAATTGTTGCCTTGGCTGCTTGTGGTGCGGATAAGAAGTCTGGTGCAGATAAATATCTCAGTAAAATAAAGGATAAAGGAACCTTGACGGTTGCTTTAAATCCTGATTTTGCACCATTTGAGTTTCAAATCATCAAAGATGGTAAAAACGAGATTGTCGGGTCTGACGTCGATCTGGCAAACGAAATCGGCAAATCATTAGGTGTTAAAGTTAAGTTTCAAGCCATGGATTTTAACAATGTTTTAGCTTCAGTACAATCAGGAAAGGCAGATATTGCTGTTTCTGGTATCTCTGCAACAGCTGAACGTAAAAAAGCCTACGACTTCTCAACACCTTACTATACTGCTAAGAATGTGATGATTGTCAAAAAATCTGATCTTGCTACCTATAAAAAGTTATCTGATTTTTCGGGTGTTAAAGTTGCAGTCCAAAAAGGATCGGTTCAAGAAAACATTGTTAGCGACCAAATCAAGGGTGTTAATGCTGTCAGTCTAATCAAAAATGGGCAAATGATCAATGAGCTTAAAAATGATACGGTGTCAGGTGTTGTCTTTGAAGAACCGATTGCTAAAGCCTATGTGTCAGCAAATCCTGATTTAACGATTGTGTCGAGTATCCAATTTGACTCCTCAAAATCAGATAGTTATGCGATTGCATTACCAAAAGACTCTGGTAATCTTAAAACAGAAGTAGATAAGGTGATTAAAAAACTCAAGGCTGATGGCCAAATAGATAAATTGGTTGAAAAGAATTTCGAGTTATCTCAGAAATCTGCCAAATAAAATGCGTCATGTCACATAAAAATGATTAAAAATAGCGACTTTATGGGATGATTACCTGATAATGTGGTATAATAATATCAATATTTAGTAAATTCTAAATCTTATGTCAACTCTTAATATCAAGAGTGTCGTTAATCGAAAAATGGAGGGTTCATCAGAATGACAGTTTATAATTTCTCAGCAGGTCCTGCTGTATTACCGAAACCAGTACTTGAAGTCGCACAAAAAGAAATGCTTGATTATCGCAATAGTGGTATGAGTGTGATGGAACTGTCCCATCGGTCCGCTGAGTTCGATGAAATTATCAAATCCGCGGAATTACGTTTGCGCGAGCTGATGGCGATTCCTGATAACTATAAAGTGATTTTCTTACAAGGTGGTGCGTCATTACAATTCTCGATGATTCCCTTAAACCTGGCACAAAAAAATAAAAAAGCGTATTATCTTGTCGGTGGGTCATGGGGCAAGAAAGCCTATACAGAAGCTGTTAAATTAGCGAAAACGATTGATTTCCAACCAGAACTTTTGGCTTCTTCTGAAGAGACGGTATTTAATCATATTCCAACCTTTGATGCCAAAACGATTGATAAAGATGCGGCCTATGTGCATTTGACGACGAATAATACGATTGAAGGCACAACAATCTACGACTTACCGGATACAAATGGTGTGCCGATCGTTGCTGACATGAGTTCAAATATCTTAGCTGTTCGCTATAACGTTGCTGATTTTGGCTTGATTTATGCCGGTGCCCAAAAAAATATTGGCCCTGCTGGTGTGACGATTGTGATTGTCCGTGAAGATTTATTGAATGATGAACCTGTCTTATCATCTATGCTAGATTATCGCATCCAAGCTGACAATGACTCTCTATATAATACACCACCAACATACGGCATCTACATGGCGCGTCTGGTATTTGATTATGTTGCTAGTCTCGGTGGCGTTGATGCCATGGAAACAAAAAATATCGAAAAAGCAAACATGCTTTACGACTATATAGATCAGTCTGAATTTTACTCAAATCCTGTATCAGTTAAGGCTGATCGTAGCATCTGTAATATTCCATTTGTTACACCAACAGATGAGTTGGATAAATTATTTAATAAAGAAGCACTTGAACAGGACTTTAAGAATATCAAAGGTCACCGTTCTGTTGGTGGGATGCGTGCCTCTATCTATAATGCCTTCCCATTAGCAGGTGTTGAAGCATTGGTTGCATTTATGAAAGCATTTGAAGAGAAGAATAAAGGATAATCAGACAAACATGGTATATACAGTAAAAACATATAACAATATCAACAAAATTGGCTTACGTGAGCTGGGTAATGGGTTCCAAATTGATGGTGATCACAAAGAAAATCCAGATGCTTATATCATTCGATCTGAAAATCTTCATGGTGCGAATTTGCCTGAAAATCTGGTCGCGATCGCGCGTGCTGGTGCTGGGACAAATAATATCCCGATCGACGTAGCAACTGATCAAGGGATTGTTGTCTTTAATACGCCTGGTGCGAATGCTAATGCTGTAAAAGAAGCAGTTCTTGCCTCAACACTTTTGAGTGCGCGTGATTACATCGGTGCAACTAGCTGGGTGAATACACTGACAGGTGATGATGTCCCTGAGCAGGTTGAAGCTGGTAAAAAACAATTTGCTGGTTCTGAAATTGCTGGAAAAACAATTGGTGTCATTGGTTTAGGCGCGATTGGTGCTAGAATCGCAAATGACGCTGTTCGTTTGGGCATGAATGTTATCGGTTATGATCCCTATGTTAGTGTCGAAACTGCTTGGGGATTAAATAGAGCAATCATACGTGCAACTGAGATTCATGACGTCTTTAAAAACTCTGATTACATCACGATTCATGTGCCATTGACTGAGGAGACGAGAAATACATTTGACCGTGAAGCCTTTGATCTCATGGGTAAAGACGTGACAGTTATCAACTTTGCGCGTGGTGAGCTAGTTGATAACACAGCACTATTTGATGCGATTGAAACGGGTGTAGTCAAACGCTACATTACTGACTTTGGTACAGAAGACTTGCTTAACAAAGACAAGATTACTGTTTTACCACACGTTGGTGGCTCAACAGAAGAAGCAGAGTTGAACTGTGCGATTATGGCAGGTCAAACAATCCGTCGCTTTATGGAGACAGGTGAGATCATTAACTCTGTTAACTTCCCAAATGTCAAACAGGTCTTGACGACACCTTTCCGTATTACCTTAATTAATAATAATGTCCCAAATATTGTGGCACGCATCTCAACACGCGTTTCTGATGCTGGTATCAATATCTCAAATATTATTAACCGCTCAAAAAATGATCATGCCTATACCTTGCTTGATTTAGATGAATCAGATGAGCAAAAAGTCCAAGCACTTGCGGATGAATTTAACAAATCTGAGCATATCGTAAAAGTGAGAATCATCAAAAAATAAGGCCATGCCTTAGATAACTGAATTAAAAGGTGCTTTATGGTTTGGAGACAAACTAGAAAGCACCTTTTAATGTGTCTTTAGACAAGTTTAGTGTTTTGATGAAAAAGTAAAAAAAGATGAGTGGTTAAGGTTGAGTTAAGTAATGATGTGTATACTATAGTTACCCCTAAAACATTTTTTCATAACAACTTCCTATAAAAACATCACTAACTTAGCGGTGTTTTTTGTATGCTTCAATTGACAGTCTCTGTTTTTTGGGATAAAATACAGATATCAATTCATAAATTTTTTATTTTGTTATGCTTTCAGAAAACTGCTGATATCAGTTGGTGCTTGATGTACTTATTGATGCAGGAAACAAGTCTGGGCATATCATGAAAGTGAGGACTATCAAAAACGATGACGACATTTTACTGGTACCCGAAATGCTCAACTTGCCAGAAGGCAGCTAAAGAGCTTGAAGCATTAGGACAAACTGTTGAGAAAATAGATTTAAAAACAACCCCACCAAAGGCTGAGCTGATTTTATCTTGGTTGAAAACATCTGGACTAGATAAAAAGAAATTTTTTAATACCTCTGGTATCAGCTACCGTCAGCTTGACTTAAAAGATAAGGTGGCTGATTTAACACTAGAAGATGCTGCTGAATTGCTTGCATCTGACGGCATGTTGATTAAGCGCCCAATCCTGCTGGATGCGTCTGGTCATATCCTTCAAATTGGGTATAGAACGCCATATGAAACGCTTTTAGGCTAATCATCATAAAATAAAAAGAGCGATTAACCACTATGACGTGGTTAATCGTTCTTTTTTGCTTGAGATCAGTTTATAAATCAATTTCAAGGAGGATTGGTGTATGATCTTGTCTAGTACCAGAGTCAATCATTTCAGATTTAGTAATCGCATTTGCAATTCTCTCTGATGTGATAAAATAGTCAATCCGCCAGCCTGAGTTATTGATTTTACTTGTTTTAGAACGTTGCGCCCACCAAGAATAGACATTTGGCACTTGACCATGGACATGTCTAAAGGTATCAGTGAAGCCAGCTGTTAGCAAGTTTGTAAAGCCATTGCGTTCTTCATCAGTAAAGCCAGGCGAATTCCGATTATTTGTCGGATGTGCTAAGTCGATTTCAAAATGGGCGACATTGTAATCTCCAGTTGCGATGACAGGCTTTTGTGCATCAAGTGATAGCAGATACTCACGATACTTGTCGTCCCAAATTTGACGGTCAACTAAGCGTTTAAGGCCATCACCAGCATTTGGTGTGTAGACTTGTGTTAAGAAGAAGGTATCAAACTCAAGTGTGATAATCCGGCCTTCACTGTCCATCGTAGATGGCGCACCGATTTCTGGTGTCGTGACAGTCACAGCGAGTTCTTTTTTATAAAGGAACATGGTACCTGCATAGCCTTTGCGAGCTGGCTCTACAGATGAACGCCAAGCAAGGTTATAGGCTGGGAAACGCATTTCAAGGAGCTCTAAGTGTTTTTTGGTTGGCCCTTTAGCTGATAGTTTTGTTTCCTGTAAGGCGATGACATCGGCGTCAAAGCTAGCAAGTGTATCTAAGACAGACTGTGATAGCTGCGCACGAGCTGAATCACTAGTTAAGGCGGCGTTTAGGGAATCGATATTCCACGAGATAAATTTCATATTCATATCTTTCATTATAACAAAAAAATAGTGGTTCCAATCATAGGAGGATTCTGAACTATTGGGGAGTTAGATCCGAGAAGCCAGTGGTATCATCTAATTCACGGATTATTCTGGACTGCAATAAATAAGTCACCTGGTATTTAACTGTTAAGCCTTTTAAGAATGGTCCTAACTGATCATGTCCACTCGCTAATTGTGCTAAGGTGGTTAGATAGGTCTCTTTTTCTTCCAGAGTAGCAATCTTTTTAAAATAGCCCCAAATATGTTGATAGGCTGTCGTTAACGTTTTAACCGTTGGGACTTGCTGTTCTGCCTCTGCTAATAATCGGTTAAATTCAGTTGCCTTATCAACTGTCCAGTCATTGTTTTTAGCTAACTGTCTGATTTGGTTATAGTGTTGTTGGGAATGGGCCATGACCCAATATTTGTTTTCTGCCCAGTCTTGTTGCCAGCTTGTCATGATAACTCCTAAGTCGTGTGATATGATACTTGCTTTAAATTATACCAAATAAGTACGTCAAGCGTTAACCATAAGACTAACACTAAGTTTATCCCGTTGATTTCCCTGGTTGCCAACCAGTAGCTGAGGCAATAAAGCTGATATCAGGGTCGTTATCTAGCCTATAAATATGGTATAATAGAAACTGATTATGGCATCTCATCTGATGTCTTGAAAGAGGAAAAAAATTGACTGAAACTAACCAAAAACAAGCTTTTTATATCACGACACCGATCTATTACCCTTCTGGGAAATTGCATATCGGTAACTCTTATACGACGATTGCCTGTGATGTGCTAGCACGTTATAAGCGTCTGATGGATTTTGATGTCTTCTACCTGACAGGGACAGACGAGCATGGCCTCAAAATCGAACAAAAGGCGACTGAACTTGGGATTTCACCACAAACCTATGTTGATGGTATGGCTGCTGACATGAAAAAATTATGGGCGACGCTTGATATTTCTTATGATAAATTTATCCGAACAACAGATGATTATCATGAAAAAGCAATTGCGGATATGTTTGAGCGCTTAATCGAACAAGATGATATTTATCTGGGTGAATATGATGGTTGGTATTCTGTTTCTGATGAAGAATATTTCACAGAGTCTCAACTAGCTGAAGTTTATCGTGATGAAAACGGCGTGATGATTGGTGGTAAGGCACCAAGTGGTCATGAAGTAGAGCGCGTTAAAGAAGAATCTTATTTCTTCCGTATGGGCAAATATGCAGACCGTTTGCTAGCTTATTATGAATCGCATCCTGATTTTATCCAACCTGAGTCTCGTAAGAACGAGATGATTAATAACTTCATCAAACCAGGATTGGAAGACCTGTCTTTGTCTAGAACGACTTTCACTTGGGGAGTGCCAGTCAGATCAAATCCTAAACACGTTGTCTATGTGTGGTTTGATGCGCTGGCAAACTACATTACAGCGCTAGGCTATGGTTCTGATGATACGACGAATTTTGAGAAATTTTGGCCTGCCAATGTACACATGGTCGGTAAAGAAATCGTCCGTTTCCATACGATTTATTGGCCAATCATGTTGATGGCTTTAGACCTACCATTACCTAAGCAGGTCTTTGGTCATGGCTGGTTATTGATGAAAGACGGTAAAATGTCTAAATCTAAAGGAAATGTTGTCTATCCAGAAATGCTAGTTGCGCGTTATGGCTTAGATGCCTTGCGTTATTACCTCATGCGTGCGGTGCCATTTGGTAGCGATGGTATCTTTACACCGGAAGACTTTGTCAATCGCGTCAATTACGATTTGGCAAATGATTTAGGTAATCTCCTTAATCGGACGATCGCCATGATTAATAAATATCAGGATGGGGTGATCAGGACACCAGAAACGCAGACTGAATTTGATGAAAGCTTACAAGCGGTTATTGAGACAGCAACTGCTAATTACCATCAGTCGATGGATAAGATGGAATTTAATGTCGCATTAAGCGAAGTCTGGACGATTATTTCTCGTAGTAATAAATATATCGATGAAACAACGCCGTGGATTTTAGCCAAGGATAGCAGTAGAGCTGGTGAATTAGACAGCGTCATGTATCATTTGGCAGAAAGCTTACGCATTACTGCGGTCTTATTACAGCCATTTATGCGTCAAACGTCTCAAGCTATTTTCACACAACTTGGTATGGCGACAACTGACCCACAGTTGGCTGATGCAGCTTTTGGTCACGAGTTTACAGCGCCAGTTGTCAGTAAAGGCGAGCCGATTTTTCCACGTCTAGATACTGATGAGGAAGTTGCTTATATCAAGGAACAAATGCAAGCAACTTCTCCTGTAGCGGCAGTTACGGCATTTGATCCTGAAGCAACGACACTCGTTTCAGATAAAAAAGCAATCAAGTTTGATGAGTTTGAAAAGCTAGAGATCAAGGTGGCAGAAGTCATCAATGTTGAAAAAGTTGAGGGATCTGATAAACTCTTGAAATTTGAGTTAGATGCTGGGGATGAAGGTCACCGCCAAATCCTATCAGGTATCGCAGCATTTTATCCAAAACCAGAAGAATTAGTTGGCCTCAAGCTACAAATCGTAGCTAATCTGAAACCACGTAAAATGATGGGCTTGTTGTCACAAGGGATGATTTTATCTGCAGAGTCAGACGAAAAATTAACCCTTTTAACCGTGTCTAAAGACGTTGCAAATGGTAGTGTCATCGGTTAATTACGGCACCGTTGGCTTGGCAATCTAGCTTAAAAATCTAGATGTCAAAAATAGATAGAAAAGGACAAGGCAGATAAGCCTTGTTTTTGGTAGATAATGATTAAAGAAATACGAGATAAAACGACCTTACCCTGGGACTTGCTACTGAATGCAGATCCAGATCGCGCACGAGTAGCAAGTTATATCACAGATGCGCGTATCTTTGTTTATCAGTCAGATCAAGCAGCCATCATCGGCATATTAGTACTAACCGCATTACCTGAAGCAGGTGAGTTTGAAATCATGATCGTTTCTGTTAGTCCCAAACATTTCCGGCAGGGGATTGGTAAATCACTGCTTAACCATGTCATAGCTAATCTGAGAGTAGCTGATAAGACAGCCAATATTTGGATTAAAACAGGAGATTTAACTGAGGATGCGATAGCCCTGTATCAGTCAGTAGGTTTTGAAATTGTTGAGACGGTTAAAGATTACTTTATTGATAACTATGCAGAACCGATATACGAGCATGGCGAGCGGTTGAGACATCAAGTTGTGATGAAACTGAGATAGTAGTCTCACCCAACCAGTGTATGATGATCTATTTATCCACGGGTTAATAGCCAAAAATCGACTAGAAATTAGCTTAAAGGAAAGGATTACGACCTAAAGCAATATCTTCATGAAATACAAATCAAAAACTAGTATGTCTAATAAAACATACTAGTTTTTTTATTACTTAAATTAAAAAGTTAATTTTAATAACAAAAGGCTTAAATATTTGACAATTTTATGATATAATTTAATCAGATAAATTAATTTTAAAAAGAATCGTGAGATTTATTAAATGTGTAGCGCGGCTATTCAGGTATCTTTCACATAATTTATCGATAATCTACATTTAAAGTAATAAACAAATGTGGACATAAATGGTCACAGATAGAAAGCCAGGAGATTTTGACAAAGAAAAATAAGTTCATCATATTGATTATCTTATCAGCGCTGTTGATGCTTATCGGTAGCAAGAAATACATCTACAAAAAAGTAGTTAAGTATGAGTTAGTTATGCTTGTGAAAAGTAAAGCAGCTAGACAGGTTTTTGAGGGGACGCTCAAAGACTTAGATCCAAATGCATTGACCCAACAAGGGATTATCAAATCCTATAAGATTGACTTTGGCAGCATTGAACACTGCTTAAAAGGTGGTGTTATGGTTGATTTAATTATCAATAAAGATAAAAAACTTAAGGTCTATGATACGCTCACTGAAAATGCTAAAACAGGAAATTTAGAAGCTGGTTCGGGAGGCTATTCGTCAAAACTTGCAGAGCTACTCCATGCAAACAAGCAATAAGATGTAAGTTTAGATATATCAAAAAAGGGTGGTAGTAAGCATAGACCAAGATAATCCATAAAGATAAAAGATCAAGGAATCGTCCCATTTTTAGCAGCTGATTGACAGGAGGGGGCCATATGGCTATACAGCTAAATTCACTCAAAATGGTTTAGACTAAATTATTTTGGTATAATAGGGGTAATGGAAAATTTACAAGACAAATTAAAGACATATCAGATTACGTTCAATAAACCCGAGCTTTTAGCAGAGGCTTTCACCCATAAATCTTATTATTTTGAGCATAAGTCATCAAGTGTCTTTCATAATGAGCGTTTAGAGTTTTTAGGAGATGCGGCCTTAGGCTTTATCATCGTCGAATATCTATATAAGGCTTACCCGCATGAGCGTGAAGGTGTTTTAACCGAGAAAAAAATATCGATTGTTCGAAGAGAATCTTTGGCCGATTTTTCGCGTAAATTAGGGTTTGATCAGTATTTAAAACTTGGTAATGGCGAAGAAAAAAGTGGTGGTCGTGAGAACGATGCTAATTTAGAAAACCTATTTGAAGCCTTTCTTGGGGCAATTTTGATGGATAAGGACTTGAATGCCGTCAAGGACTTTATTTATAAGGTCATGATCCCAGAAATCGAAAATGGGTCATATGATAAGGTTACAGACTATAAGTCAGCACTTCAAGAGATTTTTTATACAGCAGGGCATATAGATACAAATAATAAGATTCCACTTGAGTATGTTATTGTTGGTCAGAGTGGCCCAGTTCATGCGCCAGTTTTTGAAGTAACTGTTGAGTTTGAGGGTGAAGTGATTGGCCAAGGAAAAGGTAAATCTAAAAAAATAGCAGAACAAGATGCAGCCCGTTCTGCCTTTGTCAATCAAAAAAAGCAGCAAGAGGATAACTAGTCATGTACTTAAAGCAAATCGAGATGGTCGGATTTAAATCTTTTGCTGATCGGACTAAACTGACATTTGATACAGGTGTGACAGCCATCGTAGGCCCTAATGGCTCTGGTAAGTCAAATGTCACTGAGAGTTTACGCTGGGCGCTTGGGGAGCAATCTGCCAAAAGTTTACGTGGCGCTAAGATGCCGGATATCATTTTTGCAGGGACACAAAAACGCCGAGCACTTAACTATGCAGAGGTTATCGTCACATTTGATAACTCTGACAATTACCTACCTAGTGAAAAAACAGTTGTTGTGACGCGCAGGCTTTATCGCAACGGTGATAGCGAATTCTTGATTAATGACAAAAAAGTGCGCTTAAGGGATGTCCATGAATTATTTATGGATACTGGACTTGGTCGGGATAGCTTCTCAATTATTTCTCAAGGTAAAATCGAAGCTATTTTTAATAGCAAACCAGAAGAACGTCGGGCTATTTTTGAGGAAGCGGCGGGTGTTTTAAAGTATAAGACCAGAAAGAAAGAAACTGAGAGTAAGCTATCTGCAACGCAAGAAAATATGGATCGCTTAGATGATATTATCTATGAGTTAGATGGTCAGCTAACTCCTTTGCGTGCCCAACGTGATGTGGCTTTGAAATTTCGTGAACTTGATGAAAAACGTGGACAACTTGGGTTGTCTGTTTTAGTGGCACAGCTGACAGCAGAAAAGCGTCAGCACGAACAGATAACAAAAGAGCTTGAGACGGTGTCACGATCGTTGACTGATATTGATCAGGTCGAAACGGATATGTCACGTGAGCTTGGCACTTTGAAGCAAAAGCGCAGGGATGTTGAGCTGGCACAAGAGAAAATGCAAGACGAGTTGTTGCAGTTAACAACTGCCAAGTCTGATTTTCAATCCAAAATCACGATCTATCATAACCAGGCACAAATGTCCCAAAAATCAGAAGCAGAACGGACATCACGTATCAAGCTTCTGTCTGATAAAGTAGCAGAACTGGGCGAAGCACTGACTAAGCTATCTGATAAACTGTCTGATAATCAGGCGACTAAATCAGATTTGACTGCACAAATTCAAACACTTGAAAGTCAACTCGCGAATTTATCAGAGAATCCAGAAGATGCGATAGAACGCTTAAGGGCTGAATTTGTTGACTTAGTCAATCAGGAAGCGCAGTTATCAAATCGCATCACTAAAAATACATCTGAGCTCAATAATATAGTAGCAAATGCTGCGAGTAAATCAGATGAAAATAAATTATTATCAGATAAATATTCGGCATTAAAGGCTGAATTAGCCGAAACAAGTCAGCAAGCGTCAGACTTAAAAGTCTTGATTGCCCAACTACTTAGCCAGTATCAGACAGCTGAAACGGCAGGTAAGCAACTAGATGCTGAGCATGAGCAACTGCAAACAGGTCTTTTTGCTGCTATGGATACGTTAAATAAAACCAAGGCACGTTTGTCAAGTCTTGAAAATATCAGGGCATCGCATGCAAACTTCTATCAAGGGGTCAAGGCGGTTTTGCAAGCGTCAGATCAATTACCAGGTGTGATCGGTGCGATAGCAGATCTGATTAGGTTTGATAAAAAATATGCGACTGCTATAGACATCGCCCTAGGGGCAGGATCTCAAAACGTTGTCGTATCTGATGAGCAGGCAGCAAAAGTAGCCATTAACTTTTTAAAAGCGCAACGCTTAGGCAGAGCCACTTTCCTACCTCTGACGACGATTAAACCAAGATACTTTAGTAAGTTAGCACAAGTTTCGGGGATGCCTGGTTTTGTTGATGTGGCACAAAATTTGGTATCTTACGATGCCCAATTAGCACCTGCATTATCTAATTTACTAGGCAGCGTCCTGATTGTAGATAATAATGATCATGCAAGCAAGATTGCGCGTGCCTTGAATTTCACGGTACGAATTGTCGCCTTGGATGGGACAGAGATTAGACCAGGTGGCTCTTTTTCAGGTGGTGCGAATAAGAAGCAGTCGACAACCTTTACAAATGTGGAGATTGACGCGTTAACACAACAAGTGATCGGCTTTGATACACAGGTCAAAGCATTAGAAGTCCAACTTCAAGACATACAGACCAAGAGGCGTGAGGTAAACGCAGCCCTTTCTGACCTCCGTCAAAAAGGGGAAGCGAGTCGTCTTGACAGTCAGGCATGCACGCTAAAAGAGCAAGCACTTTTGGCTACAAAAGCAGATATAGAGAGTCGTCTGGCACTGTCAAATGTGTCTGGTGAGCAGACACATGTTGACAAGCTTAAGGCTGAAAATGTATCCAGTACAGAAAGTCTGAAAATGATTTCGGTTGAAAAAGACCAAATCAATACAGCTATTACGCAACTGAAAAGTAGCCAATCAGAAATTAAGTCGATGACAGAGCGGGTAAGACAGGACTTGCAAGGCAAACAATTGGCTTGCAATGACATCCTATCTGATATCCGGCATGAGACCAATGAAATTAAGCGCTTGACTGCTGAAAAAAGTGCCCTTGATCAAGAAATTAAGGCCTTAGCTGTTGAAAATGAGACACAAGATGCTGGCTTAACTGCCGACCGTCTAGCAACACTATCAGAAAATCTGAGCAAGGTCAGTGAAAAATTTGATGCGACCAGTATCAAAATGGTCTCACTTAAGTTTGAGCGTGAAGACTTGACGGCACAACTCGATGAGTTAGCCTTAACCCATGAAGCAACGAATAGAGAAAAACAAGATCTACTTGCTCAAAAAACAAGGCTAGGCTTATCACTAGAGTCATTAGAAAGTCTTTTGATAAAACGTCAAAATAAATTAATTGATGAATATCAGATGAGTTTTGACGCGGCAAAAGCCTTGGCTCAGGAGGTTACAAGCTTACCAGAAAGTGAGCGTCAACTCCAAGGACTTGAAACGCAAATTCGTAGATTAGGGCCTGTCAATCTGGCAGCCATTGATCAATTTGATGAGGTCAATAATCGACGTGACTTTTTAAATACGCAAAAAGATGACTTACTGAATGCCAAAGCCTTGTTAGAAGCGACGATTGATGAGATGGATGATGAGGTCAAGGTTAAATTTAAGACAACCTTTGAAGCGATTAGACTAGCCTTTAAAACAAACTTCACACAGATGTTTGGTGGCGGTCAAGCTGATCTCATTTTGAATTCTGAGAATTTGTTGGCCGCAGGCATCGAGATTGATGTGCAACCACCAGGTAAAAAACTGGCGAGTTTAAATCTCATGAGTGGTGGTGAAAAATCTTTGACTGCTCTAGCCTTACTATTCTCGATTATACGCGTTAGAACGGTACCGTTCGTCGTTCTTGATGAAGTTGAAGCTGCACTGGATGAAGCAAATGTCAAACGATTTGGTGATTATATGACCCGTTTCGATGAAAATAGTCAGTTTATCGTTGTTACCCACAGAAAAGGGACGATGAAGGCTGCTAAAGTTATGTACGGTGTCACTATGCAAGAAGGCGGCATCTCAAAAATCGTGTCCGTAAAACTTAAAGATTTTGTGGCAGCAGAACAAGAAACACCTTAAAATATAGATCAGATGTCCTTGTCAAGACATCAAATTGATGATTAATAGATTAGCAGACCTCATTTCTCCTTAGGAAATGAGGTTTTTCTGGACTTGGCAAGCTAATCTGGTAGTTTTAAATGATAAGTCAACTCATCAATTAAAACTACCTAGCCTTAGTAGCATCCAGCAAGTCAAAGTCTATATTTTTTGTTATAATGAGAGCATGACGAAAATAAACTTATTAGCACTTGATTTAGATGGGACACTTCTGACACACGATAAAAAAATTTCGGATGAAAATAAAGCAGCCATAAAAGCTGCTCAAGCACAGGGTGTGCATGTGGTCATCACGACAGGTAGACCGTTAAAAGCGATTGAACATATCCTAAGTGAGTTAGACCTGTTAGTTGCGACTGAATATTCGATTACCTTTAATGGTGGCCTAGTCCAACGCAATAATGGCGAGATTTTATCTCAAAAGACCTTTTCTTATGAGGATCTAGTTGAACTCCATGAGGCATTTGAGCAACTGAATCTTCCCTTTGATGTGATCTCCGAAGGCAAGTGTTATGAGACAAATCCTAAGTCACTCTATCAGGGGTTTAGTCCATTTCTAGACTTTACCATGGGAGACTTTGATACGATACCTAAGGATATTATTTTAAACAAGGCAGTCAGTGCAATAGATGCCGACTTTTTAGATCAACAAATTAAAAAAATTCCTGCTAGCTTAAAAAGTAAATACGAGATTTTTAAATCACGTGATATTTTACTTGAAATCATGCCCAAGGGTGTGGTGAAATCATTTGGTCTTGAGCAGCTGATTGCGATTTTAGGGATTGAACAAGCAAGTGTCATGGCCATGGGCGATGAAGAAAACGATATTACCATGCTAAGCTGGGCTGGACTTGGCATTGCCATGAAAAATGCAACCGCAGAAGTCAAGGCCATAGCAGATGTGACAGCACCACTGACAAATGATGAGCATGGTGTTGCATGGGCGATAAAAACCTATATTTTGGAGGATTAAATGGGCTTATTTGATAAAATTTTTGGTAAAAAAATAGAAGAACAGATTGAAGATAATCAAACGGCAGATATCTTTAAGTTTGACCTAGCAGACTTAGATGCAGTAGCTGAGGCCGATAGTGACCTACAAGCAGATGAGTTGGTATCTGTAGCTACCGAGACACCTGTTGAAGAGGATCAACAGCCACCGATAACAGTGGTGTCAGAACCGTTTGTAGATGCGGCAATAGACATGCCAATCGAACCAGTTGTGATACCGATTGAAGCTCTACCAGAATCAGTACCAGAATCAACACCTGAGGTAACGACTCCATTAGTTGAGACACCCCAGGAAATTGAAGACAAGTATGAAAAATCATTGAAAAAAACGAGTAAGTCATTTGGGGCCCGTTTTAATGCCTTTTTATCTAACTTTAGATCTGTTGATGAAGCCTTCTTTGAAGAATTAGAAGATACCTTGATCATGAGTGATGTTGGTGTTGATGTTGCGACACAGCTGACAGATGATTTACGTCATGAAGTTAAATTGCAAAATGCCAAGTCACAAGATGATGTGAAGCGCGTGATCATCGAAAAAATGGTCGATAATTTTGGTGAATCTGGATTAGAAACTCGCTTAATCATCCGCGAGCCACTGACGGTTATGTTATTTGTTGGGGTAAACGGTGTCGGTAAAACGACGACAATCGGTAAATTAGCCAATCGCTTTAAAAATGAAGGTAAACAAGTCTTACTAGCAGCAGCAGATACTTTTAGAGCTGGTGCGACTGATCAGCTCGTCGAGTGGTCACGCCGCAGTGGGGTTGATATCGTCGTCGGTAAAGAAAAATCTGATCCTGCTTCGGTTGTCTTCGATGCGGTTAAGCGTGCGCAAGCAGAGCAGTTCGATGTGCTGTTAATCGATACAGCTGGGCGTTTGCAAAACAAGGATAACCTGATGAAAGAGCTTGAAAAAATGGGCAAAATCATCAAACGTGAACTACCGGATGCCCCACACGAAACCTTGTTAGCATTGGATGCGACAACGGGTCAAAATGCGATTTCTCAAGCAAAAGAATTTTCAAAAGTGACACCATTAACAGGTATTGTCTTAACAAAATTAGATGGTTCTGCTAAGGGGGGGATTATTTTAACCATCCAACAGATTTTAAAAATTCCAGTTAAACTAGTTGGACTTGGTGAAGGGCTAACGGACTTAGAGAACTTTGATGAAGCACTTTTTGTAAAAGGGCTATTTCAAGATCTGCTTTAATTCAGAAATTGACGCCTTACCTTTTTATCAGGTATTTAGTGATCGACCTTGCCCCTTTTTCGTTTGTCTATGACCCAGTCATTTACAAAAAGGTTAAAAAATAGTAAAATAAGAGTTAGAAAATCTCGGAGGATGACATGTCGTACGCAAACCTGAAGTTATTTGCACTTAGCTCAAACCAAGAATTGGCTAAAAAAATTGCCAAAAATATGGGGTTAGACCTCGGAAAATGTTCAGTGAAAACATTTAGTGATGGGGAAATTCAGATTAACATCGAAGAATCAGTTCGTGGTAGTCACGTCTTTCTAATCCAGTCTTCATCTAGTCCAGTTAACGAAAACTTGATGGAACTTTTAATTATGGTTGATGCTTTAAGAAGGGCTTCAGTTGGTACGATTAACGTTGTGATGCCTTATTATGGCTACGCACGTCAAGATCGTAAAGCAAGACCACGTGAACCAATTACATCTAAGTTGGTTGCAAATATGATTCAGATGGCTGGTGTTGATCGTCTGGTTACGATTGACCTCCATGCTTCACAAATTCAAGGCTTCTTTGATATTCCAGTAGACCACCTGATGGGTGCGCCACTGATTGCCGATTACTTTGAGCGTATTGGCTTGACAGGTGAAAATGGCGATGTGGTTGTCGTTTCGCCTGACCATGGTGGTGTAACGCGTGCCCGTAAATTGGCTGATTTCTTGAAAACACCGATTGCGATCATCGATAAACGTCGGCCACGTGCAAATGTTGCTGAAATCATGAATATTATCGGCGACGTTAAAGGCAAAAAATGTGTCTTGATTGATGACATGATCGATACAGCTGGAACGATTACGTTGGCTGCAAATGCTTTAAAAGCACTTGGTGCAACTGATATCTATGCCTCATGTACACATGGTGTCTTATCAGGACCAGCACTTGAGAGAATTGAAAGTTCATCGATTACAAAACTTGTGGTGACAGACACGATTGAATTGCCACAAAGTATTCGTGAGTCTGAAAAAATTACCGAGATTTCGATTTCGGCATTAATTGCAGATGCGATTATCCGCATTCACGAAAACCGTCCCTTGTCACCATTATTCCAAATGCGTGTCAAATCAGAAGATCTCGTTTAAACGCCATTGGGCGTTTTTTGGTAAAATCATGAAAATAGCAGCACTTGAAAAAATATTTCCAGTAAAAAAAGGCCTCAGCGATCATCCAGAATCAGTTATCGCATTTACAACAGACGGTGACCAGTATTACATGAATAAAAGTGACTTGACGCCTCGTGAAATCAGCTTATTTAATACTGTCTTATTTGCAACAAAAGAGATGAGGTTTGATCAGCTCTCTGCCGGTGTTTATCGGTTGATACAGCTTAAATCCGATAGTTTTGATGAGATTGCTGAGCATCTATCCATGATTTTTCCAACGATTATCACGGTTGAGAAACAGGCATCAGACTATGGTGTCGCAATCGAAAAGCTATCATCTGATTGTTTATATGCGTCAGAGATGAAGCAGACACTCGCTACCTTATTTCAAGACTTGGGAGTCGACGGTACCTACTATCTGGGCATGTTTTATGATCAGGCTGTGTTAACTGATCGATATCAACTTGAAAAAAGTAATTTCGAACAAGGATTAACGTTCTCAGAAGCCTTGATTAAAGCAGGGATTAAACAAATAAGCAGTCATCCTTTATCGATCATCAAGCAGAGGCTGTTAACGGATTCAGAGGCACAAGAGTTGATAAAAAAACTTTACCAAAATGATAGCAATCAACTCCAAACGGCAAAGGCCATGTTTATTCATCGCAATACCCTAACTCAAAAAATGAAAAAGTTTGAAAGACAATACGGGCTAACCTTGACGGGGAGTGATCTGGTCTTACTTTATAGCTTGATCAATATAGCTGATAAATGACCTAGCCTGATTTGAAAAAATAGCAAATTTATCGTAAAATAAAGAATAACTTTAAAAGGATGATCAACCGATAGCAGGCTATTTAAGATACATTAAAAAACAAGTTAGTTGTCTAGACTAATCAAAAAGAAAGAATACTATGACTTTTAATCATCAAGCAATTGAAAAAAAATGGCAATTATTTTGGCAAGATAATCAGACCTTCAAAACAGGGACTGATAAAAATAAACCTAAGTTTTATGCCTTAGATATGTTTCCTTACCCGAGTGGTGCCGGCTTACACGTTGGACATCCAGAAGGCTATACAGCGACAGATATTTTGAGTCGTATGCGCCGTTCGCAAGGCTTTAATGTTTTACATCCCATGGGATGGGATGCCTTTGGCTTACCCGCAGAACAATATGCCATGGATACAGGAAATGATCCTGCTGAATTTACAGCAGAAAATATCGCGACGTTTAAGCGTCAAATCAATGCACTTGGCTTCTCATATGACTGGGAACGTGAAATTAATACAACTGATCCAGATTATTACAAATGGACACAGTGGATTTTCACAAAACTCTATGAAAAAGGCTTAGCCTATGAAGCAGAAGTTGCAGTAAACTGGGTTGAAGAGCTTGGGACTGCGATTTCAAATGAAGAAGTACTACCTGATGGGACATCAGAACGTGGTGGCTATCCTGTCGTTCGTAAACCGATGCGTCAGTGGATGCTTAAAATCACAGCCTATGCTGAGCGTTTACTCAATGATTTAGAAGACGTAGAATGGCCTGAGTCAGTTAAGGACATGCAACGTAACTGGATTGGTAAATCTGTAGGGGCAAATGTCGATTTTAAAATCAAAGATACAAACCAGTCGTTTACGGTATTTACAACGCGTCCTGATACGCTTTTTGGCGCTACTTATGCTGTTTTAGCACCTGAGCATGACTTGGTCGCACAAATTACTAGTGGTGACCAATCAGAGGCGGTAAAAGCCTATCAACATCAAGCTAGTCTCAAGTCTGATCTTGCTAGAACTGACTTAGCTAAAGAAAAAACTGGTGTTTGGACAGGTGCTTATGCTGTTAACCCAGTTAACGGTCGTGAAATCCCAATCTGGATTTCTGACTATGTGCTTGCGACTTATGGGACGGGTGCGATTATGGCTGTTCCAGCCCACGACCAACGTGACTGGGATTTTGCAAAAACATTTGACCTACCGATTATCCCAGTTATCGAAGGTGGCGATGTCTCAGTAGCAGCTTATACAGAAGATGGCTTGCACATTAATTCTGACTTCCTAGATGGTCTTGATAAAGCAAGTGGTATCGCTAAGATGGTCGACTGGTTGACTGAAAATGACTTTGGTCAAGAAAAAGTGACTTATCGCTTGAGAGACTGGTTGTTCAGTCGCCAACGCTATTGGGGAGAACCTATTCCAATCATTCATTGGGAAGATGGGACATCCACTGCACTTCCAGAATCAGAATTACCACTTATTTTACCTAAAACAACAGATATTAAACCATCTGGTAATGGGGAATCACCACTTGCTAACTTGACTGACTGGTTGTCAGTGGTTAGAGAAGATGGTGTTAAAGGACGTCGTGAGACAAACACGATGCCTCAGTGGGCTGGATCTAGCTGGTATTTCTTGCGGTATATCGATCCGAAAAATGACCAACAATTAGCTGATCCTGAGCTCTTAAAAGAGTGGTTACCAGTCGATATTTATATCGGTGGGGCTGAGCATGCAGTGTTACATTTACTTTATGCCCGTTTCTGGCACAAATTCTTGTTTGATATCGGTGTTGTGCCAACAAAAGAACCATTCCAAAAACTCTATAACCAAGGCATGATTTTAGGAACTAGCTATCGCGATAGCCGTGGGGCCCTTGTTGCCTCAGATAAGGTTGAGGAACGTGATGGCAAGTTCTATAACCTAGAAAATGGCGAGGCACTTGACCAAGGACCAGCTAAAATGTCTAAATCCTTGAAAAATGTCATCAATCCAGATGACGTGGTCGATCAGTATGGTGCGGATACCTTACGTCTTTATGAGATGTTCATGGGACCACTAGATGCCAGTATCGCCTGGTCTGCTGAGGGTCTTGAAGGCTCACGTAAATTCTTGGATCGTGTTTATCGCTTATTAACTGAGAAAACGATTACGGAAGAAAATGATGGCAAGTTGAGTCGTGTCTATCATGAGACCGTTAAATTTGTGACAGAGCATTTAGATGCCCTCAAGTTTAATACGGCAATCTCGCAATTGATGATCTTTGTTAACGCTGCTAATAAACAAGATGAGATCCCAGCTGACTATGCCAAAGGCTTTATCCAACTGCTGGCGCCATTTGCACCGCATTTGGGAGAAGAGCTTTGGGAAAATCTGACAGGTGAAACAGGTATTTCTTATGTCGCCTGGCCAACATTTGACGATAGTAAACTTGTGGATGATGAAGTAGAAATCGTGCTACAAGTATTAGGCAAAAATAAGGCGAAATTAATGGTACCAACTGGTTCAAGTAAAGCTGATCTTGAAAAATTAGCACTAGAAAATGACGTGATTCAATCCTTAATCGCTGGTAAAACAGTCAGAAAAGTGATTGCTGTACCAGACAAATTAGTTAATATCGTGGCAAACTAAGGCGATAGTTAAAACCGATTTATGATAAGTCTTAATCAAAAAATCAAGTTCTGAGCTATCAGAACTTGATTTTTTTATCGTTATTTTTTGCGTGATGCCTTGTCTTAGTCAGCTACTTTGCTTCTTAAGTCCAAGACTTGAACATTACTATCGATTAGAGACCCAGCATCTTTAAGCTGGACACGAAAATCAGCGTTTTGTGTTAAAGTCATATCTTTTGTCAGAAATAGCTCGCCATCCTTTTTAAAATAGATGGGTGCTAAATTCGAGTCAATAACAACATCGAATTGAGGTGGCAAAGTACCCTTATCGATCGCAATCAAGCGAAATCGTGTGCCAATTGCACAGCCATCTACAGGCCTACCAGTTTCACCAATCGTTTGGTCATAATCTAAGACGACATCTGCCGTAGTCCAATGACTTAAACGGCCCAGTACTGCATCATCAAGTGTAAGTTTCATGAGATTACCTCCTACACCTAGTATACGCTTTGCTGACCAAATTTACAAAATACTGGATTGGCAGTATTCAGCTACATATAAATAGACGTTTCAATATTTAAAACGGGACCTATTATTAGCTGATTATCATCAAGATAAAATCTCTATATCAGGATGAAATTAGGTTTAAAAATAACATAAGCGAATAAATTAGGTGCTAGCTTGTGATTAATGAAGCAAGATATACCATCCTTTGTCACTGTTTTCTATGTGATATGATGTTATAAATATGACAAAATAATAATAGGTGTCAAAAATAATGAATTTTCAGAAAACTTGCTTGTTAATTTCGCTTTTTTTTGGTAGAATTATCCTATATCTTTTGTCAGATAACCTCATAAAAGTAAAAGGTGTTTGACATTATCTGTGAGAGGATGAATTAATGGATAAATTACAAGCTAGACAGCAAACTTTGTGGGACCAGACTTTTGAGTCTGATGCCTGCGGTATGGGCTTTATTGCCCAAATAGATGGTAAACCGACACATGAACTAGTGGATTATGCGATGACGATTTTGGAGCGCATGAACCATCGTGGTGGTACGGGTGCCGAACCCGATACAGGTGATGGTGCAGGGGCACTTTTTGCCATGCCACACGCCTTTTTTGCTAAAGTGACATCAGAGAAATTGATCGATTTGCCTCAAGCAGGCGACTATGCAGTTGGTCAATTTTTCTTGCCTAAAGAAGCAGATAAGAAAGTAGCCCTTTGCAAATCAATTACAGCAGAATTGCAAGCAGATGGCTACCAAATCATCTTAACACGTGATGTGCCTTTTAATTTTGATAACTGTGGACCAGCTGCACAAGATATCATGCCAGCATTTGTTCAGTTTATTATCTCAAAACCTAGCGATAGTAAAAGTGGTCGTGATTTCGAAGACAGATTATATCGTTTGCGCCGCAAACTTGAAAAAACATTTGCGACTTCAGAATTATTTATCTGTTCATTATCTAGTAAAACAATCGTTTATAAAGGGATGCTACATGCCTTTCAAGTGCGTACCTTCTATCCTGACTTATCAGATCCTGACTTCAAGTCAACGATTGCACTGACACACTCACGTTTTTCTACAAATACCTTCCCATCATGGGATCGTGCGCAACCTTTTCGTTATCTTGCCCATAATGGCGAAATCAATACCCTTCGTGGTGCTGAAAACTGGATGACGTCGCACAAAATCGAGATTTACAACGAAGAAAACTCTGACTCAGCTAAACTCGAAAACTGTATGGAGTATCTCTACCGCAATGGTCGCGATATGCCACATGCCCTCTTGATGATGATTCCAGAAGCTTGGGGTGAAGAGGCTGGTTTATCACCAGAGTTGACGTCATTTTATGAATACACGTCTTCATTCATGGCACCTTGGGATGGTCCTGCTGCGCTAGTCTTTACAGATGGTGACACAGTTGGGGCACGTCTTGACCGGAATGGACTTCGTCCTAGCCGTTATAGCATTACTGAGGATAACTTTATCGTCTGTTCATCAGAGTCAGGTGTTGTTGACTTTGCGCCTAGCCGTGTTGTCGAAAAAGGGGTGCTTGGCCCTGGTAACATGATGCTTGTGGATACAGTGAATGGTAAAATCTTGCGTAATGAAGAAGTTAAAAAGCATTATGCAGCGCAATATCCTTATGAAAAATGGTTAGCAAAAAATCTCCGTCATATCGATGAGCTTGCATCTCAAGGTGAATTTCCAGAGATGTCTGAAGCGAGTCTGCAAACCATGCATAAGTTATTTGGCTACACGGATGAGGTCATCAGAACAGTGATCGTGCCGATGGCAGAATATGGTCAAGAACCTGTTATCTCAATGGGGTATGATAGTCCACTTGCTGTCTTATCTCAGAAAAATCAATCCCTATTTACTTACTTTAAACAACAGTTTGCTCAAGTAACCAATCCGCCAATTGATGCAATTCGGGAAAAAATTGTGGTTGGGACAGAAGTCTATCTTGGCCGTGACGGTGATTTGCATTCAGATGATGCCGCAAACTGCGTTAAGCTTAAACTAGATAGTCCAGTCTTGTCTACATTAGACTTTGAAAAAATTGCCTTTAGTCAAGATAAGAAGCACAAATCTAAACTGATTTCGACACTTTATGATGTGACGAAGGAAACACAAAACCGATTGGAAAATGCGCTAGTTGACATGTTTAAAGCAGTTGAAGCAGCTGTCGACAACGGCGCTAGCATTATCATCCTAAGTGACCGTGACCAGGCAGAAGGCCGTATGCCGATGCCAATCTTACTTGCCACATCTGGCTTGTATAACTACATGGTTGAAAAAGGTAAAGGTAGCCAGTTCTCTATCGTTGTGGATACGGCAGAGGTCAATGAAGTGCATCACTTTGCGACGATCATTGGCTATGGTGCAAGTGCAATCCATCCTTATGGAGCTTATCAAACACTCGTTGATTACCATATGGCTGATAAGGTTGAATCTTTCCGTCATGCTGCCGAAAAAGGCATCATTAAAGTCATGAGTCGGATGGGGATTTCAACCATCTCAGGTTACAAAGGGGCGCAACTCTTTGAAGCTGTTGGTTTGTCATCTGCTGTTGTCGATAACTATTTCCGTGGGACTGTTACACGTATTGGTGGCTTGTCACTGGATCAGATCGAAACAGAATACTTGGAACGTTATGCCTTTGCTTACGGCCCTCGTAGCCAGGAGACGTTACCATCAGGTGGGTCTTATCAGTTTAAAACTGACGGTGAACACCATATCTTTAACCCACTGACGATTTACAACTTCCAAAAAGCGGTTCGTCAAGGCGACTATGCGCTATATAAGGCCTACGCTGAAGAACTACATGTTGAGGCAGATGAAACACCGTCAAATCTCCGTCATATTTGGGAATTTAACCAAAAACGCACACCTGTTGCCCTGTCAGAAGTCGAACCAGTTGAAAATATCGTGACCCGCTTTAAAGTCGGTGCCATGAGTTTTGGATCGCTTTCTAAAGAAGCACATGAAACGATTGCAGAAGCCATGAACTCGATTGGCGCCAAATCAAACTCTGGTGAAGGTGGCGAAAATCGTGCACGTTACTATAAAAAAGCAGATGGCACGAATCTAAACTCTAAGATCAAACAAATCGCATCAGGTCGTTTTGGTGTTAACGCCGAATACGTCATGAGTGCAGAAGAATTACAAATTAAACTTGCCCAAGGTGCTAAACCAGGTGAAGGTGGACAGCTACCAGGTGGGAAAGCCTTCCCATGGGTTGCTGAAATCCGTGGCTCAACACCAGGTGTTACCTTGATTTCACCACCACCACATCATGATATTTATTCTATCGAAGATTTGGCACAGTTGATTTATGACCTTAAAGCAGTTAATCCTTATGCTAAGATTAATGTGAAACTCGTGTCTTCTACTGGTGTTGGTACCATTGCCACAGGCTGTGTTAAAGCTGGTGCGGACAAGGTTGTAATCGCCGGTTATGATGGTGGTACAGGGGCGTCTCCTCGGAACTCAGCGCGTGACGCTGGCTTGCCGTGGGAGATGGGACTTGCAGAAGCCCATCAAACCTTAACCATGAATAACTTGCGTCAACGGATGACACTTGAAACAGATGGTAAGTTAATGACAGGCCGTGATATCGCTGTCGCAGCACTACTCGGCGCTGAGGAATATTCATTTGCCTCACTGGCTTTAGTCGCTGTAGGCTGTGTCATGATGCGCGTTTGTTCATTAAATACGTGTCCAGTTGGTGTGGCAACACAAAATCCAGAACTCCGTGCCCACTTTGCAGGGAAACCTGAGCATGTTGTCAATGCCATGAACTTCTTAGCGCAAGATCTCAGAGAAATTATGGCTGATCTTGGCTTCCGTTCAGTGGACGAAATGATTGGTCATGCTGAAGTCTTGAAACCTAAGTTTATTGCCAAGGGTAAATCAAAATCACTTGATTTCAGTCGCATTATCGGGACAACGATGCCGATCGAACGTAAAGTTGTCGATCCGTTTATCGAAGAGCGTCAATGGAAAGAATTAGATGGCTTTGCTAAAGCAGCTATCGACAGTGGTACTGGCGTGACGATCAAAGAGCCAATCAATAATGTCACACGTACCGCTGGTGCGCGGATGGCTGGTTGGATTGCTGAACGTTACGGTAACTATGCCCTGACACCAGGTTTGATCAAATATGAATACACAGGTATCGCTGGTCAATCCTTTGCCTCATTTGCGACGCAAGGGATGGAACTTACCTTGATTGGTGAAGCCAATGACTATATCGGTAAAGCCTTATCAGGTGGTCGTATTATTGTTAAACCACCAGTAGATGCAGGCTTTAATGTCGAAGCCTCTCCAATCGTTGGTAACGTGTCACTATTTGGTGCAGTTCGTGGGGAAGCATACTTCCGTGGTCGTGCTGGAGAACGCTTCTGTGTCCGTAACTCGGGTGCAAAAGTCGTTGTTGAAGGCGTTGGCGAACACGGGTGTGAGTATATGACAGGTGGTCTAGCTGTCATTCTCGGTAGTACAGGTCAAAACTTCGCTGCTGGTATGAGTGGTGGTGTGGCTTATGTCTATGATAGCAAGGGTGACTTCGCCTCTAAAGTGAACATGGAGATGGTTGACCTCTATAAAGTGGGCCAAACTCGTGGTGACGAGGTCCTCAAAGAAATGGTTGAAAACCATGCAAGCTATACAGGATCAGAAAAGGCCAAAGCCTTACTTGCTGATTGGGATAATGCCCTTGATAAATTTGTCAAAGTTTATCCGACTGAGTACCATGAAATTAAAGAAATCGAGCATCATCTCATAGAAGACGGTCTTACAGGGGCAGAGCTTGAAATGGCAACATTTGAAAAAGCGATGAGTACACCTGCTGAAGAAAAGGCTGAATTAATAAAAGTAGGAGGACAGTAATATGGCAGATCCATTTGGCTTTATGAAGTACAAACGTAAGGATAATCCTTATCGTTCGGTTTCTGAACGTGTGTTAGACTTTAAGGAGTTGCAAATCCCCCTTGACGTTGAAGAGCGAAAAGAACAAGCAGCACGCTGTATGGGCTGTGGGATTCCTTTCTGTCATGAAGGTGACTTTTATGGTGGTGGTCGTGCAGTATCGGGCTGTCCTAACGATAATCTTATTCCTGAATGGAATGACTTAGTTTACCGTAATGAATTTAAGAAAGCCTTCGAACGCTTGTCACGGACAAATCCTATTCCTGAGATGACAGGCCGCGTATGTCCTGCACCATGTGAAAAAAGTTGTACCGAATCCTTAAATGGTGAAGGGGTTACCATCCATGATAATGAACGCTTTATCATCGACAATGCCTTTGAGCAAGGGTGGGTAGCTGATAGTGGCCGGCCTAAAGAACGGACTGACTTTACCATCGCAATCGTTGGTTCTGGCCCTGCTGGTCTTTCTGCAGCATGGCGCCTTAACCAGTTAGGTCATAACGTGACGATTTATGAACGTGCTGACCGCTTTGGTGGCTTGCTCATGTACGGTATCCCGAATATGAAACTGGATAAAGATATCGTTCAACGTCGGATTGATGTCATGAAAGAAGTTGGTATCGAATTTATTGCCAATACTGAAATTGGTCGTGATATCGCCTATGATACATTGACATCAAATTATGATCGTGTCATCATCGCAACAGGTGCAAGTGTACCTCGTGATTTGACTATTCCAGGTCGTGAACTAAGCGGTGTCAAGTTGGCGGTTGATTTCTTAACAGATATCACAAAAATTGTCTTGTCAAATGGCGACAAAAAAATGCGCCAATCACTTAAAGGTAAACACGTGGTTGTTATCGGTGGTGGGGATACAGGTAATGACTGTATCGGAACTGCTGTGCGACTTGGTGCTGCTAGTGTGACACAGCTTGAAATAACACCAGAGTTACCTGGTGAGCGTACAGCGTCAAATCCATGGCCAGAATATCCGATGGTTGGCCGTAAAGGCTATGGTCAAGAAGAAGCCATCGCTGCAGGTAACATCAATTTGACACGCTATGCGACATCGACGACTGAATTTGTCGGTGCAGAACGTGGCCAATTGATCGCCATCAACACCGTTAAAGTCGGACCAGACTTTAAACCACTTGCAGGGACTGAAGAAACGCTTAAAGCAGATCTTGTTTTACTTGCCATGGGCTTTACTGGTGCAGAACAATCAGTCTTCCAAGGATTTGGCATTACGCAAATCTTTGATGACAATACAACAAATAATGAAAAAGTATATGTCTCTGGCGATGCAAAACGTGGTCCCTCTCTTGTTATCTGGGGCATTCGTGAAGGCCGTAAAACAGCTGAAAAAATCGATGATACGCTGCGCGTGTTAGTGACACAATAAAATAGGGTAAAAAATGGCATCGATGAGATGTCATTTTGACTTGATAAGTCAAATAAGTTTGTCAAAAATGCGATTTTTTGATAGAATAAGGCTATTAACCGATGACGTAATGAAAGGTAGATAAATCAATCTATGGCAAATTATACAACAGAAGAAGTTGAAAAAATTAAAGACAGAATTCTGTCAGCATTAGAAGGCGTAATCGATCCAGAACTAGGGGTTGATATTATCAACCTCGGTCTGGTATATGCGATTGAGTTTGAAGATTCTGGTAGAACAGAAATCCAAATGACGCTGACGACGATGGGCTGCCCACTTGCAGACCTCTTGACTGATCAAATCCACGACGCCCTAAAAGAAGTACCAGAAGTCTCTGAAGTTGAAGTGAAACTGGTTTGGTACCCTGCATGGAGTGTTGACAAAATGAGCCGTTATGCGCGGATTGCTTTAGGGATTCGATAATACTAATCCCTTGGTATCACTAGGGTTGCAGTATATCTGATTTGCTAGTATATGTTTTTAAACTAAAAACAATCAATCTTGTCAGGTATCCAGCATACAAAGTTTAGATATAATTTAATAAAAAAATACTCTTTATTGTTTGAAATAATAACAAAATAAGGAGTATTTTTTATGTTGAATTTATTGGATGATTATATTGATGAATTTATTTTTAATTGTCAATCACGAGATTTACCACAAGGCACAGTTGTAAGATATACGAAAAAGTTAAAAGTTTTTTTATTGGAACAAGAAATTAATGAAATATAAAAAATAAAAGCCGTTCACATAAGATTTTTTTTGCTAGAGCTCAAACAGAAAGGTAGAAAACGGTTCAACTTTTCAGAGCAGTCATCGTTGAAATAAAAGTCTTAATTGGTCAAGCTATTCCGCTCAGAGAAGATGTTATACTGTTTTATTTATCAAACGAAGGAATCAGTTTATTTGAAAATATGAGTGAATTCTTACCAATTCCAGACAAATTGAAAGATTATTTTCTATAATTAAGAGAAAAAAACAACAAAGAATAATAGGAAAACCGTCAGAAATGATGGTTTTTTTGTTATACTGAGAGAAAAATATGGTGAGGTGAGATATGAATTATTTAGGTATTCAAACAAGCGAAGGAATAAAAATAGATAATAGTAAGGAAGTTAGTGTTGAGACGATAGAATTTTTAGACCAATGGAGAAAAGTTGTAGAAGATTTTGATAATATCAATTCTTTATTTCAATTGCTTGTTTCTGAAGTTAGTGCTTTTAATAAATATATGGTAGAATGTAGCCAAAAAACAATTGAAGACCTGAATGCAGATGAGTGGTTTAATACAACTTTAAATAAACATGTTATCAATATTGCTTCAAATGGTAGATTATTTTACGAATATTTATCTTTAATTATTGAAAAAGAATATTCTGAATATGAAGAAGAATGGGAAAAACAGGTATCACAAATTTTTGATAACAATTTTTCCTATAGATTTTTTAATAAGTTTAGAAACTATATACAGCATATTGGTTTTCCAATTACAGAACTTAAAATGAAATATGAGGACGAAAATGGAAAAGATAAATTAATTGTTGAGATACAGTTCAAAGCATCAGTACTGCTTAAAAAATCTAAAGAATGGGGCAAGCATATAAAGCCTGATTTGATAGAATTAGGAGATGGAAATATTATATTTTCAGAAATTATGTGGGATTATTTTCATAACCTAAATCAAATTTATTTCAATAGTTTAGAAGTATTCATGAAAAAAAATTATAAATTTATTACCAAAAAATATGTCAAATTGATAGAACTATGTCGTAAAGAATTAGGTGGCATTTGTGTTTTTGATATTTCTGAAAGTCAGTTATTGAAACTAAATGATGGAAAATTTGATGAATTAACTGGTAGACCTATAACTTCTCTAAAGAATGTTAATCGTGTAGTCAACACTTTACAGGAAGTAGGTATTATAAAAAAAATAGTACTATGAATTTACTGTTTTAAATTTAAGCTTACATTAAGCAACAATATATATACTGTATTTACCCCATAGCAATATACTTTTTTTCATATTCATAACTCCCTTTAAAAACATCGCTTAAATGTGACGTTTTTTTGTTGCTTAAATTTAGTATAGAATAATAATTAAATTGAAGTAATTATTTGTAAGAATTGATTTAAAATAGGTTAATTTAGTTTGGTATCTGATCAGCATCCTTGACAAAATTGGAGTTATTGCATAGATATAGAATTAACAGATAATAATAAGCTGTTTTTTCTTATAAAGTAAAATAATAACTGACATTTTAATTTTTTAGGATGTATTGTTGTCTAGTGCTTAACTAGACCTCTGTTAATAAGGTATGGTATATGCAAAAAAGAGAGCGTTATAGCATACTGTCACTATCTAGCCCTCATAACCACCAAATCAGCCATAAGACTGATTTTTTTCTCCTGCAAAATGGTAAAATAGAATCATGAATAAATTTAAGTTTTTTATGATTATAGAAGTGATTATACTGGTGTTGCTAGGCGTCTCTTTGCTTAGGAATCCCTTGTTCTTAATTGTCGTAGGTGTTGGCCTATTACTAGGCTTTTTATCGACCCGTGTTGGGTCTTATAAGGCGCAAATGATACTCAAACAAATTGGGATTGCCTTTGGTGTGGTGGCCCTGATTATTTTTGTTGCTAATGGCTACACTTGGATTGCCTTATTGTTCCCTGTCATTTTAGCAATTATTTTCTGGAAGTCATCTGGCATAAATTATACCTCTGTAAAAGGCCATAATCCATTTGAGTCTGATGATAATAACTTTGAGCGCAGGCGCATTTTTGATAATCAAGCCGATAACTCGGTTTCAAGACTATCTGGCAATGATGTCATTGATTTAGCGACAACGACTTTTCAAGCTGATGGGAATGACTTAACGATCAGAAAAGCCTCTGGCAATACGAAAATCATCGTACCAGATGATGTTGCCGTTGTTCTTGATGTGACAGCACTTTCTGGCGTTGTCAAGATTTTCGACGAGATCACACAGGTTAATGCTGAGCATGTCAGATATATGACGCCTGACTTCGGTGCATCTGAAAAACGGATTAGAATTATGATCCATGTCGGCAGAGGTAGTGTAGAAGTCATTAAAGGGTAGGCGATTAAAATGATCATAAAACGAAGTATCGTTACTACTTTTACAAGCTGTTTTTTAATCAATCTTGGTGCCCTCATCGCACTCGTCAGTTTGCTAAATATTAATCTCTTTGATTTTAAGACGACATGGGTGATACTGACGGTGTCCGCCATGCTAACCTTACTTTATATCGTCTTTTTTTGGATACAGTATGATGAGCAAAAAAAAGGCTTGACGCAAGATATTGAGAAGATTTTAAACAATGAAAAGCCTGACTATGAGCAGCTGCAAGCCTTAGCTAAACGGCAAGAAGAGATGTCATCAGAATTACAGACACTCTCAGTAGCCAAGAATGCTGAGCAAGAAGCAATCATAGAAGCAGAACGGATTAGAATATCCAGGGAGTTGCATGATTCTGTCAGCCAAGAGTTATTTGCTGCAACCATGATTTTATCTTCCGTCGTTGATAATCCCAGTCTCACGACAAAGCAAATTACCAGTCAAACCACACTAACTTTGAAGATACTGCATGAGGCACAGGACGAAATGCGAGCGCTTTTACTTCACTTAAGACCATCAGAATTAGCTGATAAGTCCTTAACTGAGGGGCTAAATATGTTAGTTGATGAACTGCAAGCCAAAATATCAGCCAAGATATCAGCCAGTGTTGCCGAAATAAAAGCGGATAAAAATATTGAAAACAATATTTTTAGAATGACGCAAGAACTGTTATCTAATACATTGAGACATGCCAAGGCGCAACATATTGATATTTCTTTTAGTCAAACAGTGGGGACATTAGTGTTGATCGTCAAAGATGATGGTGTTGGATTTGATACAACGATAGAAAAGACAGCAAGCCAAGGCTTGAAAAATATCAAAGAGCGGACGCTCTCACTAGGTGGGACAGTCGAGTGGCAATCAGCACCAGGATCTGGTACGACAGTTAAGATCATGATTCCAAAGATTAAGTGAGACTGGCTAGTTGCTTACTAAGCCTAATAGTTGAGACGGAAATTGACTGATGGCGGGGTTATGATTTAAAGTTAGGAATAAATATGAAAAAAATTTCACTGATGTTAGTAGATGACCATGAGATGGTTCGCTTGGGCTTATCTAGCTACCTGAATATGCAAGAGGATTTAGAAGTCGTTGCCGAAGCTGTCGATGGATTAGATGGCGTTAGAAAAGCAAAACAGTACAAGCCAGATGTGATTCTGATGGACCTTGTCATGGATAAGATGGACGGCATCGCGTCATCAAAAGCCATCTTACAAGATAATCCAGAGATGAAAATTCTGATATTAACGAGTTTTCTAGATGATGAAAAAATATTTCCCGCGCTTGAAGCGGGGGTTAAAGGCTATATTTTGAAAACCTCTCAGGCGCATGAGATTGCAGAATCAGTGCGTAAGATTGCCATGGGTCAAGACGTTATTTCTGAGAGTGTTCGGGTCAAAATCTATGAAAAACAACATGCCAAACCAACCTTACACGATAGTCTAACTGCAAGAGAAGTAGAAGTACTAAAAGAAATTGCAAAAGGCTTATCCAACCAAGAAATAGGAGATACCTTATTTATTTCTCTGAAAACGGTCAAGACACATGTCTCTAATATCTTAGCTAAATTACAAGTAGAGGATAGAACGCAGGCAGCAATTTATGCGATCAAGCACAAAATTGCCTGAACATGGTATACTATAATTATGGAAAATTTACTAAGTAGCGCTCAAGATATCAAAATTATTTTCTTTGATATTGACGACACCTTACGCGTTAAAGATACGGGATACATGCCTGAATCTGTTCATCGCGTCTTTGAGGCCCTTCGCCAAAAGGGGATTTTGACCGGCATCGCAACAGGTAGAAATTATTATGGGGTCATACCAGAAATAAAGGCACTCAAACCTGATTTTTTTGTCACAGCTAATGGGGCCTATGTGATTGATAAGGACCATGATGTCATCTATAATAATCCGCTACCTAAGCAGACGGTTGAAAGTCTATTGGCTTGGCTCAGCTCTGTTGATAGTGATTATATTTTTTATGGCTCGGATAATGTGGTTGCATCAAGATGGTCCGAGGTGATTCAGGCTGCAATGGCACCAGTTTATGGTAAACTAGATGTTATACCTGATTATCATCAAACGCATGACATCTATCAGATGCTATCTATATCAGATCATGATGACACGCTTGTGCTGCCAGATGACTTAGCAGACAAAGTACGGATGGTCCGCTGGCATCCAAATTCATGTGATATTGTTGCCCTAAATGGCAGCAAGGCTGATGGTGTCAGCCATATCTTAGCATCACTTGGGTTAAGCCCTAAACAGGTTATGAACTTTGGTGATGAATTAAATGATCTTGAGCTTTTCAAATTTGGCGGTATTTCTGTTGCTATGAAAGTATCCCATCCCGACATTTTAGCAGTAGCTGATTACGTGACAGATACGGTTGAGAACGATGGTATCGAGAAGGCACTGAAAACGTTAGCGATTTTATAGTCGTCAGTTTGACTAGTCAGGATAACGCTACTAACGCATCACAACTTGTATAAATAGAAAAAGGAAAAAATAAAATGACACTTACATACCCACAAACAGATTTAGCAAACTACAATGGTACTGTTGCAACAATTCATACAAATCTAGGTGATTTGACAGTTAAACTATTTGATGATGTCGCACCGAAAACAGTCAAAAACTTTATAGAATTAGCTGAAACTGGCTACTACGACGGTGTTATTTTCCACCGTATTATCCGTGACTTTATGATTCAAGGTGGCGACCCAACTGGTACAGGTATGGGTGGTGCGTCTATCTATGGTGAAAAATTTGAAGATGAGTTCTCTGATAAAGCATTCAACATCAGAGGTGCGTTATCGATGGCAAATGCGGGTCCTAATACAAATGGTAGCCAATTTTTCATCGTTGAAAACCAAAACTTACCTTATGATAAATCTGCGCTTGTAAAAGGTGGTTGGCCAGAAGAAATCGCTGAGCTTTATCTAGAAGGCGGCACACCACATTTAGATGGTCGTCATACTGTTTTTGGTCAATTATTAGATGCAGCAAGTTTTGAGACTTTGGATCGTATTGCAAAAGCACCAACAGGCGCGCAAGATAAACCAAAAGATGCGATCGAAATGATCAGTATTGAGTTAGAGAAAAAGTCAGATGAAGCATGATAAATTAATTAAAATCGGTGACATCATGGAAGTCGAGATTACTGGCTTGCAAAAATATGGTGCATTTGTCAAATTTGGTAAGTATCGTGGCTTGATTCATATTTCTGAAATCAAATCAAGTTATGTTGCAGATATTCATGACCTCGTTGAGGTCGGACAAAAATGTCAGGCTCAGGTCATTGATATTGACGAATTTAATAGTAAAATTTCTCTGAGCTTTAGAACTTTAGAAGCACATCCTCAGACGCATCACATGCAACGAAAGTTTCACTTCAACAATCCAACCAATAAGATTGGCTTTAGGCCTTTTAATGAGCATTTAGTTAGCTGGACAAAAGAACAGGTCAGCTATTTGAAAACGGTTAAAGGTATTGCTAGATAATTGGGCTTGTTTTCGTGTGCTTTGCGAGCATTTGAGCGTATGAGTGGGTTAGCCGATTAGATAAAGACTAGGGACGCATCGTGGATCAAATGATGTCATAAAATAGGAAAATAATCAGATGAATGACAAGGTTTTAAAAATCATCCAGAAAATATTTAATATCATATCTATTCTTGGGATGATTGCCTGTGTGATTGGTGGTTATTTTCTTTATCGAATTGGTATTTTGCAAGATCCAAAAGCACTTTCAGAACTCGTCATGGCACATTATTTACTTGGTCCGTTTATATTTATCGGTTTACAGATCATACAGGTTGTCATTCCAATCATTCCTGGTGGGATTACAACAGCAGCAGGGGTCATGATCTTCGGTCCGTATAAGGGCTTCCTCTATAATTATATTGGGATTGTCATCGGCTCCATCATTCTCTTTCATCTTGGGCGTGTCTATGGCGCTGCGCTTGCTAAAACCTTTATTAAAGAAAAAAGTTATGACAAATATATGTCCTGGGTACATAAAGGTCAAAAAACCTATGATTGGATTTTTGTCATCGCAATTTTGTTACCTATTGCACCTGATGATGCCTTAGTGTTGGTATCTAGCCAGACAAAAATGACTTGGCGGTTCTTTTTATTCACGATTCTGTTTGGTAAGCCATGGTCTATTTTCCTCTATTCTTATCTCTTAATTCATGGTGGCAGTTTCTTATCTAACTTATTAAATTAAAAAAAGACATCTGTGCTAATCGTTAGCAAGGATGTCTTTTTTTGTTTGTCTAGTTAACCATAAATCATAGACGATAAAGATGCCAATAGCTGATAGGAAACAGACAATCCCAATTTTAAGGCCTTGTGGTACAAACCGTAATTGAACAGTATGTGAGCCTTCTGATAGTGGAACTGTCATAAAACCTGTTTGTGCTTGTTTAACAGGGACGACTTTACCATCAACTTTGGCTGACCAGCCTTTATCGTAAGGAATAGTGAAAAATAAGTCACCCTTACTTTTTGCGGCTACAGTAGCTGATAGCCCATTTTTGATGGCATTTACGCTCACTTTATTTTCTTTTAGCTGATGAATGACTGACGTAAAGGCTTGTGTATGCAAGGACCAAAATTCAGTGGTATCGAAGTTAACATATTTATTTTCAGGGAAAGTAAGGATAATATCGACTTTTGTAGGCTGTTCAAAATAACCTAGATTAAGCAGGGAGCCAGTGTCATCTGTATGAATATAACTTATTTTACCGTTGACGCTTGCTTTGACATATTCAGCATCCTTATTTTGATAGGACACATTTGCAAACTTGAGATAGTTTTGTCCACCAGCAGGTGTTGTCACGCTATAGTGGACTGATAGGTCATCAGTTCCTTTCTTTGTCAAGGTGACTCGACCATCATAGCCCGTAATCTTGGCAGTTGTTGTTTCATTATCCACATAAAACTGCGAAAAGAAGGTTGACTTGTTACCAGATAAGGCATTAACAAATTTAGTTTGGTTAGCAATAATCTGGTTCTTTGAGAATACGACATCTGAGTAACCATTTTTGACGAAGACAGCTGGTGGCAAGGCATAGGCATTTTCTGTCAAATTTTGGACGTCAGGTTTAAGGTGCTGGAAACCAAATTTATCGGGTTCACTTGCATTCAGGTTGTAGCGGATGTTAAAGATGGCATCCATTAAAATTGTGTTGAGCGGGTAGCGTAAGTTAAGATTAGTCCCTGTGGATTTAAAGCCAAGTAAATCGAGTGTCGCTGATGACTTACGATTTCTGACTGACGAAAATTGGCTGAGTGACTTAAAGTTGTACTTCATCCCGTCATTTGCTGTGTCAGGGGCTGTTTGATCCATGCGATAAAAGTCTTTATCTGCTGCGATCGCTTTTGCTGCAGGCTGAATTTTTTTAGTGTTGGTATCATAATTCTGACGAGCAGCGTAGTGCCACTCTTCAGAAATACCATTCAATTGATAATAGGAATTGATGCCGAGTTCAGCAATCATAAAGATCGCAATAAAAATATAAAATTGTCGGGGGAGTAACCATTTTTTTTGATGGCTTATGAGTAAAACTAAATAAGCTACTGCAAATAATGCTGTTAAAGCGATGTTGATAAATTGAACATAGGCATAATGCTGACTGATGATAGTAGCTAAAAAGCCGAGGCCTAATACTATAAAGATTAGGCTAATATAGCGCACGCGAATGGCTGATAATCGTGTGAGTGTTTCAGCTGCCAGGATAATAATTAAGAGACTGAAAACAAAACTATAACGATGGAGGAACATGTTAGGTGTATGCATACCTTGCCAGAAAAGATCAAGTGCGCGTAGATAAAATGAGGCCGCAATAAAGGCGATAAGGGTCAGATAGGCTAGTTTAGTTCGTAAGCGAATTGAGTGGATAGTGAAGAAGAGGCAGGCAAGGATTAAGGTGAATAAACCGATGTAAATCGTTGGGACAGCACCATACTGTGTGGTGTCATAACTGGCAACAAAATTTTTAGCAAATAGATCAAAATACCAAGATTTTTCTGTGAAGAGTGATGTGATTTTGGTAAAAGACTCACCATTTGATTTTAAGTCAAGATACATGGGCAAAATCATGACTAAACTGGCCATACCTGATAGGCTTGACGTCAGACAAAAATCTAACAGCTTACGAGTTGACCAGCCGTCAAAGGTCAGTCTGGCAAAAAAGTAGCCGATTAAGAACAAGGCCATCATGAAGCCGAAATAGTAATTCTGAATAAATAAGATCGTTAGTGTAATGAAATAAAGCTTACGACTACCTTTGTCCATCAGTTCATGTAAGCCACAGATGATGAGTGGTAGCCAGATAAAGACATCAAGCCACATGATAATTTCAGATTGGTTGACGATAAAACTCATCAGTGCATAAGCTGTAGCTAGACAAACAAGCAACCAGTTCGACAAGGTCTGGTACATGCGCTTAAAGGCAATAAAGGCAGACATGCCAATAAAACCAAACTTCAATAAGGTCATGAGATATAGGCCATCTGGCATATTACTTGCATTAAAGAAGTAGGTTAGGGGCATCAGAAAACTCCCTAAATAATAGGAGGAAAAGCTTAGGAAGTTAAGGCCAAGTCCACTGGTAAAGGTATAGAGAAAACCTGAACCAGTATGCAGTATACTTGAAAATAAACTATGAAAGCTGACATATTGATGATAAGCATCGCCAGCTAATACGGTTTTGCTACTGCCCCAATAGATTCCAAGGATAGCAAAACTGATCGCCATGATCCCTAGAGGTAATAAGAAACTTGAGATAAGAGCTATTTTATTTTTTTTGATAAACAATCGCATAAGCATATTGTACCATCTTTTTTTAACGCAATGCCACCCTATCAAATTGATTGACTGACTTTGGGGTTACTAATGACAGCAATCATGGTAAATTCGATAGACGTATGAAGTGGCTTAAGCTGATTACTGCTGGTGATCCATTTAGCAAAGTAGGTCTGTCTGAGCCTTAGGATATGGAATCTTGTTATTTTTGCATATTTTTGATAGAATTAAACCATATGAGAAAAACTAAATCAAGTCAAAATCAACCTACGAGTAAGGCCGCAATTATAGGTCTTATTTTGGCGATAATTCCGATTACAGCCCTACCTGGACTGATTTTTAGCTTGACTGCTTTTGAACATATTGCTGCCTATGACTTGAAAGGTCAAAGATTAGCTAAACTTGGCACAGTTATCTCCATTGTTTGGATGCTAATTTTTATCATCGTAGGCTTCTTCCTATTTAAGTATTTTGGCTAGAGGGTATCCTTACTATAAGAAAGTATCCGCTACTGTTTGTATGGGATAGATTACCAACATATCATGAATAATATGAATTGACAGGCTAATTTGCAAATTAGTCTTTTTTGATTTCTTTTACAAATAATTGGCATAGACCAATTATTTTGTTATAATGATACTAAAGCGGTTACAATCAAGCTACTTAACTGCGTAATGTCATCCATTGACTAATGGTTTGATTTTATGCAGTAGGGGATTGATTCGTTTTATAGCAGATGAAACTAAAGTAAGGTGGCGACCATCGCCTGACAGGAGCACAAACATGGGAAAACTTGGCATTTCTATTTATCCAGAACGTAGTACATTTGAAGCAGATAAGGCTTATCTTGACTTGGCACATCACTATGGCTTTAAACGTGTGTTTACAAGCCTATTAGAGATTAATGGTGATAAAGATGAAGTGATTGCTGGCTTTAAAAAACCGGTGGACTACGCCAATTCACTTGGCATGGAAGTCATGGTGGATATTAATCCAGGTCTTTTCAAACAGCTTGGTGTGTCTTATGATGACTTATCATTTTTCCATGATATGGGTGCAGATGGTATTCGACTAGACTTAGGATTTACTGGTGCTGAGGAAGCTAAAATGACACGAAATGCTTACGGCATTAAAGTGGAAATTAATATGAGTCAGGGGACTGATTATGTTGATAATATCATGAGCTACTCACCCAATCCAGATAATCTACTGGGCAGTCATAACTTTTATCCCATGCGTTATTCAGGTTTAGCGCTAGATCATTTTATCACCTGTACGAAGAAGTTTAATAAATACAACTTGAACACGATGGCCTTTGTTAATTCCCATGATGCAACGTTTGGTCCTTGGCCTTATAATGATGGTCTTGCAAGTCTAGAATTGCATCGTGAGCTGTCAATCGAGACGCAAGTCAAACATATGAAATTACTAGGTGGTATTAATGACATCACGATTGGTAATGCTTATGCTAGTGAGGCAGAGCTGAAGGCGATGAGTCTAGCCTTTTTCGCACCTGAGCCAGTGATTAAGATCGTGCCTAGCGAGACGATAACAGAAAATGAACGACTCGTTTTATTTGAAAGTGCACATAGTTACAGAGGTGATCGCAGTGAGTTTATCTTGCGATCTACAATGACACGAGTCTGGCATAAAGATAAGGCGTTTCCAGCACATGATACCCATGACATTCACCGTGGTGATATTTTAATTGGTAATGTTAATTTTGGTCAATATAAAGGGGAAACACAGATTGCCCTTAAGGATATGCCAAATCATGGTCAAATTAATGTGGTCGGTCGTATCTCTGATGCGGAACTTTTCTTGTTAGACTATATCAAACCTTGGAGTGGATTTACTTTTGAATCAGTTACAAAATAAGGGGTGATCATCACCTAAAAAATAAAATCCCGGTGGGTTTTATTTTTTTGATTACCGCCATAATCTTTTGTGAAGATGATGTGCCATTTACTATGATAGAATGAGATAACATCGAAAAGGAGCGTTACTCACAATGAAAATATATAAAAAAATTGGCTTGTCAGTTTTAGCATTGAGCACGATCATCGCCTTACAAGCTTGTGGGCAGTCTGCTACGAAATCGACTGATACAGCATCAAAGTCAGATCAAACGACAATAACAGTAGCGACTGATGCTGATACAAAACCTTTTACTTATTCAGAAGATGGCAAGGCAACAGGGTATGATGTAGAGGTAGCAAGAGCTGTTTTTAAAGAGCTACCTGAGTACAAACTCAAAGTTGAAATCACGGATTTTGACAGTGTTGTTGCAGGCGTTGATTCTGGCCGGTATCAACTGGGGGCAAATGATGTGGGCTGGAAAAAAGAACGTGCTGAAAAATATTATTTCTCTGCACCACTATCAAAATCAAATAACGCGGTCGCAGTTAAATCAGATTTAAAAGTTACTGGATTCAAAGATTTAGCAGGTAAGTCAACAGAAGTGTTACCATCAGCAAACTTTACGACGACGTTAAAGGCCTATAATGATGCAAATCCAGATAAAGCAAGTCAGCTAAACTATGTAGATGGGAACTATCCAATTGCGAGTAGGTTATCGGATGTTGATTCAGGAAAGATTGATTTCATCTTATATGATGCCATCTCTCTCAAAACAATTATAAAAGATAAGGGCTTGTCTGATCTTAAAGTCGTTAATATTAAATCAGATACAGTAGATGCGCATGATGGCCTGGAGTATTTCATCTTTACAAAAGATGAAGCAGGTAAGAAATTACAAGGAAAAGTAGATAAAGTATTGAAAAAATTGCAAGCAAATGGTAAACTCAAAGAACTATCAGAAAAATATTTTGGTGGAGACTTTGTACCATCAGCGGACTATTATAAATAACCTTTATGCTGGGGACAGGATGTTGTCCTATCAGATTTGTAAGCTATAGTTAGCAGTTAATCCGTCACAGCAGAATAGAAAGTTTTGATATCATCATGAAAAAAGCGACAAAAATTGCATTAGCCATATTAGCAATCATTATTATTGTGATTGCTTTTGTCAGTTTCACAGTAAAGGGAGCTTATACCTTTACCGATTTTTGGACCATGTTCTTTGATAAAATTTTTAATTGGCAAGCCTTTGTTCAAGCCTTTAAACCGATTATTGGGCGCGTGCCGACGTCATTTATCATCACCTTGGTTGCCATGGTCATTGGCTTAGTGCTAGGCCTATTTTTAGCATTGATTAAGATCAATAAAATCCCAGTATTAAATCAAATTAGACTCGTCTTCGTCAGTTTTATTCGTGGGACGCCTATCTATGTACAACTCTTGCTGACTTATACAGGTATTCCATTGATCCTTAAGGCTGTAAACCTCAACTATGGGACAACCTATAATATCAATGATATCTCGCCCATGCTTTTTGTTATTTTAACTTTTGCTTTTAATGAAGCGGCCTATAACTCTGAAACAATTCGTGCTGCGATCGAGTCAGTAGATGTCGGACAGATTGAGGCGGCTAAATCTTTAGGGATGACAAATAGACAAGTTTTTTGGCGCGTGACACTGCCAGAAGCTGCAACCGTCGCAGTAGCACCTCTTGGTAATTCTTTGATGGGTCTTTTGAAGGGCACATCACTTGCCTTCGTAGCTGGGGTGATCGAAATGACAGCAGAAGCCAAGATATTTGGTGGCTCAAACTTTCGTATCTTTGAGAGTTACCTAGCAGTAGCCTTGGTCTACTGGGCAATTAACTTTGTTTTTGAAAATCTAATTAGACTTTTAGAGAAAAAATTACAAATTACACCGAAGAAAAAAAGAAAGAATGACTTGATTCAGACAGGAAATCCTTTTGACCACGGGATGTCTACAGGAGGTAATGTATGACAATCAAACTTTCAAATTTATCAAAAAAATTTGGTGACACAGTTGTGTTGGATGATGTATCCTTAACTGTTAATCCTGGTGATGTGGTAGCGCTAATCGGTGCATCTGGTGCTGGTAAATCGACTTTTCTAAGATCAATCAACTATCTTGAAGCACCAGATTCTGGCCGTATTCAGATAGATGATTTGGATCTAGACTATGCGACAATCAGCAAAAATGATGTTCTAACCTTGCGTCGTAAGACAGCCATGGTTTTTCAACAGTTTAATCTCTTTGAGCGGCGAACAGCGCTTGAAAATGTGATGGAAGGGCTGATCCAAGTTAAAAAAATGGATAAACCATCCGCAATTAAAGTCGCAACTCAAGCCTTACATAATGTAGGACTATCAGATCGTATGGCTTACTATCCTAAGTTTTTATCAGGTGGTCAGAAACAACGTGTCGGTATTGCTCGCGCACTTGCCATGAATCCTGAACTATTATTACTTGATGAGCCAACATCAGCACTTGATCCAGAACTTGTCGGAGAAGTGCAGGCATCTATCGTCGATGCAGCAAAAACAGGACAGACGATGATTATCGTTAGCCATGAGATGGATTTTGTGTATAATGTTGCGACAAAAGTTATTTTTCTTGAACAGGGGAAAATTATAGAATCAGGGACACCAGAAGATGTTTTCTATGCGCCTAAGCAGGTAAGAACAAAAGCTTTCTTAGCAAGACATACAAAAAATCTCGAAATGGGGAGTTTTCTTTAATGCAAGTTATTCTAGCCTTTTATCTGGAGTCACTCTTGATATCAGCGATTATTGTTGGTATCATCAGCGGTTTATATCTGATGGGTGTCATTTCACGAAATTATGATAAACCTAGAACGGTACGTCAAAATAAAGTATTTGATATTTTGCTGATTGATATTTTGACAATACCTGTCTTAAGTTTTGCTGTCTTAGCGATATTGATTATTTTAAAATCTCGATGACCATGGCAAGTTATGGCCTTAAAAAACGTCATATATAAGACAAAAAAAGATGATAAACCTTATTTAAGAAAAAAAAGATAGTTTCAGTTATAATGGAACTATTCTTTTATTGAGTTGATGATATAATTCATTAGCTGTAAAACAAAAAGCGAGGAAATGAAATGAGTTTATATGATACAATCGTCATCGGTGCTGGCCCTGGCGGCATGACTGCAGCCATGTATGCTGCACGTAGTGAACTTAAAGTATTGTTACTAGAACGTGGTGCGCCCGGTGGGCAAATGAACAACACCGCTGAAATCGAAAATTATCCAGGATTCACGTCTATTATGGGACCTGACTTATCGATGAAAATGTATGAACCACTTGATGGACTAGGTGTCGAGAATGCCTATGGTATCGTCCAAACTGTTACTGTTAATGCAGACGGCACAAAAAAAGTGACGGTAGAAGATGGGGAATTTGATGCCAAGACAGTCATCATCGCCACAGGTGCTAACCATCGTCATCTAGATGTGCCTGGCGAAGAAGCCTATGGCTCACGCGGTGTGTCTTACTGTGCTGTCTGCGATGGTGCCTTCTTCCGAGACCAGGATATTTTAGTTGTCGGTGGTGGAGATTCAGCTGTAGAAGAAGCTTTATTTTTAACACGATTTGGTAAATCAGTCACGATTTTACATCGTCGTGACGAACTACGTGCCCAAAAAATTATTCAAGAACGTGCCTTTGCAAATGATAAAATTTCTTTCATCTGGGATTCAGCTGTTGAAGAAGTTTTAGGCAATGATATTAAAATTACAGGTGTTAAAATCAAAAACCTGAAAACAGGTGAGATCACGACACAAGCATTTGGTGGCCTATTTATCTATGTTGGTCTGGATCCAATGACTGAAACGGTTAAAGAGTTAGGGATTACAGATGAAGCTGGTTGGATCGTAACAGATCACGAGATGGCAACAAAAGTACCAGGCGTCTTTGCGATAGGTGATGTTCGTCAAAAAGACTTGCGTCAAATTACAACTGCTGTTGGAGATGGTGCGATTGCTGGTCAAGGTGTTTATCAATATATCGTTGATCATGCTTAAGTTTGAAAAAGAACCGAGAGGTTCTTTTTCTTATATTTAGCAAAATTTTGATTTTTATGATATAATCAAAGGACAATGGTTGTTTTTAAGCATAATAGTTAAGATGTCTATAAATTTGCTTTTGGTGCATGTTATAGATATGCTTAGGCAGCCTTACGGTATCCCGTATACCAAATGAAACATACCTAAACAGATACTGTAGAAAGTCGGAAAAGATGATAAAAGTTATTTATGATATTTTAATCGCAGTTTTGCTCGTATTGTCAGCAATCTTGATTGTGGCGATTATGATTCAACCCTCTAAGCAAGACACGGCAGCAAGTGCCTTTACTGGTGGTGGAGATGAATTATTTGAGCGTAGAAAAGCACGTGGATTTGAAGCGGTCATGCAACGTTTTACTGGTGTCATGATTGGTCTTTGGTTACTCGTTGGGTTTGCACTCGTTGTATTATCTACCAGATAATAGCAGGTGCCGCAAGTTTTTACTTGATAACGTTTAGTGAGGCGTAATAGGATTGTCTAGGGCATCGCCAGTAGCATCATCCTATTTATAGCACGTTTTGAAGGTAAAGGTGGATAGGCGGTTATCCTAAATAAAAGCTGGGATAATCTATCTCAGCTTTTTATGCTTTTGTACAGCATCCTAAGTAAATAATCAATTAAAAAATAGAAAGTATATATGAATTTAAATCAAAAAGTAACACAGTTTTTGGCAAATATGCCATCAAAATCGATTTCACCAAAAATGTTGGCGACGAATTTAGGATTAGCAGACGACGCAGATACCTATAAAAATTTGTTGAAAACGATTGCCCACCTAGAAGAAAATAAGGCAATCGAAGTGACTGCTGGCGGCAACATCGCCCTACCACAACCAGAAGCAGCAGTAATTGAAGGGACTTTTTCGGCCAATCCTCGTGGCTTTGGCTTTGTAAGAGTTGGCGAAAATGAACCAGACGTGTTCGTAAAACGTGGTAATACAAAATTTGCCATGAACGAAGATGTGGTAGAAGTTAAAGTCACATCACCTGCTAATCCGCTTAAGGGTAATGAAGCAGAAGGTAAAGTAGTTGCCATCAAAACACGAGCAGTGACAGGCTTGGTTGGTGAATTTTACGCCTTCAATGAAGCAGAGAAACAAGATAGTGGCTCTTTGTTAGGCTATGTTGTGAATAAAAACAAAAAAATTCCGTTTAGAACAAACATCTCTAAAAAAGGCTTACATCCAGAAGTTGGGGATATCGTACGTGTTGATATTACCCATTATCCTGAACGCGATTTCCCAGATGTCTTACAAGGCTTAGTTGTCGAAATTATCGGTAAATCGACGGATACAGGGATTGATGTATTAGAAGTCCTTGAATCGATGGGGATTCCATCAGAATTTCCAGAGGACGTGATTGCGGAAGCAAATGCTGTACCAGAAGAAATCGCTGAAAAAGATATTATCGATCGCGTTGATTACCGTAATGAAATTACCTTTACGATCGATGGGGCAGATGCTAAGGACCTAGATGATGCTGTGCATATTAAAGCTTTGGCTAATGGCAATATTGAGCTTGGTGTGCATATCGCTGACGTCAGTTACTATGTACCAGAAGGCTCAGCACTTGATAAGGAAGCCTTAAATCGTGGGACATCAACTTATGTGACAGACCGTGTCGTACCGATGCTACCTGAGCGTTTATCAAATGGTATCTGTTCACTAAATCCACGTGTTAACCGATTTACACAGTCATGTGTCATGGAAATTAACGCCGATGGGCATGTTGTTAACTATAAAATTTCCCAATCTGTCATTAAAACAACTGAACGTATGACCTATTCTGATGTGAATGAAATGATTGCAGGCAACCCAGAGTTTTTAGAAAAATTTGCTAACATTTCTGAATCCGTGACGCAAATGGCTAAATTGCATGCTAATCTATTAGCGATGAGAGCCCGTCGTGGATCTATCGACTTTGATACACAAGAATCTAAGATCATTGTTGACAAATTAGGTAAGCCAATCGATATTTTAGTCCGCAAACGTGGCATTGCTGAGATGATGATCGAGTCGTTTATGCTGATTGCCAATGAAACAGTCGCTAGAAGCTTTGCAACACGTGAGTTACCGTTTATCTATCGTGTCCACGAGCATCCAAAGGCAGATAAATTAACACGCTTCATTGATTTTGCTTCAGTTTTTGGTATTCCACTACAAGGGACACCAGAGAAGATGGCCTCTAAAGATCTACAAGATTTCATGTTGAAAATCAAAGGGCAACCTGGTGAATTAGTCCTTGCGACGATGTTATTGCGTTCGATGCAACAAGCACGTTATGATGAAGATAACTTAGGCCATTTTGGCTTGGCTGCAGAATACTACACACATTTTACATCACCAATTCGACGTTATCCAGATTTACTAGTGCATCGCTTGATTCGTGCTGAGAGTAAACCAACGAGTGAAGTCATTGATCACTTTGAAGCGATTATCCCAGAAGTGGCACAACAAACGTCATCACGCGAACGTCGTGCCATAGATGCTGAACGTGCTGTTGAAGCGATGAAAAAAGCGGAATACATGGAAAGCTATGTCGGTACTGAATATGAGGTGACGATCTCATCAATCACGCGTTTTGGCTTCTTCGTATCCCTGCCTAACACGATCGAAGGTCTCGTTCACATGTCTACGCTTGGAGATGATTTCTATAACTTCAATGAACGTGATTTGACACTCAAAGGCGAGCGTAAAGGAAAAGTCTTCCGTATGGGTCAACCGATTAAAGTTAAACTGATTAAATCAGATAAAATTACCGGCGATATTGACTTTGAACATGTTAACAGTGAGTTAGATGTTGTAGAAGCTGTTGAAAAAGGCAGTAGAGGCGATCGTGGTGGACGTGATTCGCGGGACAAACGTCCGGACTGGAAGAAAAATAAAGATAAAAAACCTTTTTATAAGCAAGGTAAAAAATCTGACGGTAAGAAATAAGCAAACTTGTACAGGTTGCACACACCTGCCACAGGGTTAATCTTTCTTATCTGAGCGTTTATGTTTAATACATAGAATAGTTAAAATAAGGAGTGGCCATAGATGGTGAAAAATGTGATCCAAGATAATGTTGTGGCGCAAAATAAAAAAGCACACTATGATTATGAAATAATTGAAACGTTTGAGGCGGGAATTGTCTTAACCGGTACAGAAATCAAATCAGTTAGACGAGCAAGAATTAACATCCGTGATGGCTTTGCCCGTGTCCGAAATGGGGAAGTCTGGCTCAGTAATGTTCATATATCGCCATTTGATGAAGGTAATATTTGGAATGCTGACCCAACGAGAAGCCGAAAACTCTTATTACATAAGAAGCAAATCAGCAAAATAGATGCAGAGATATCACAGGCTGGTATGAGTTTTGTACCCTTACGTGTCTATATTAAAGATGGCTTTGCAAAAGTTTTGATGGGTCTTGCCAAAGGTAAGAAAAATTATGACAAGCGTGAAACGATCAAACGTAAAGAACAAAATCGTGATATTGCCAAGCAATTAAAAGCTTTTAATCGCTAATTGATAGACAGGTCTATATGGGATATCCAACCACTAGTTAGTGACTGACTAGTGGTTTTTTTGTCTAGTTTTTCTGTAGTCATCAATGTAAGACTCTCTAAATGTAAAAAACTATTTACATTTAATGGAAAATTAGTTATACTTAAATAGTTACATAATACAGATTATGAACTGAGGAGAGACATGTTTGCCATAACTAATAGACGCAACATCCCAATCGCGATATGGATCATCTTTTTTTTGATCATCATTAGCCTATCTATCATTGTATCTGTCAGTAATGGTCAAGCTGATATATCATTTTGGGATGTCGTACAGATTTTGGTCAATAAAATAAGTCATGGCGCCATAGGTGATATAAAAGACTTACCAGTTTCATCTGTTAATATTATTTGGTTCATCAGGATGCCAAGGATTTGTCTGGCAATCTTTGTTGGTCTGGGCCTTGCCTTATGTGGTATGGTCATGCAGGCAGTGGTACAAAATCCGCTGGCTGATCCCTATATCCTAGGGATATCATCTGGCTCATCACTAGGTGCTACTTTTGCTATCTTGATTGGCTTTGGCTCAAGCTCTATCTTTTCTCAGTTTGGTGTCGGATTAGGTGCCTTTGTAGGTGCCATGATTGCCACCCTATCAGTGTTACTGCTGTCTAGTATCGGCGGACGTATGACAAGTGTCAAATTGGTTTTATCTGGCTCAGTGATCAGTAGTCTACTGGGTGCCGTATCCAACCTCGTCGTTTATTTAGCAGGTAATTCAGAAGGGATTAAAACGATTCAGTTTTGGTTGATGGGCAGTCTAGCATCAGCCAGCTGGTCCAAGTTAGGGATGGTGATCCTACCGGTTATCGCCGTATTTATCTTTTTTACTACCCAATCAAGAGTGCTAAATGTCATGCTTTTAGGGGATGAGGCTGCGATTACACTGGGTGTTTCTCTTGTTAAGTATAGAAGATTATATATGTCTTTGACAGCATTAATCACAGGGTTGATCGTCGCAAACTCTGGTATGATTGGCTTTGTCGGTTTGATCATTCCGCATATTGTTCGCGCTTTATTTGGTAGTGACCATAAAGTGACCTTACCGATGACAGCAGTATCAGGCGCTTTATTCATGATTTGGGCAGATTTGATTTCTCGCGTTTTGATTAAAAGTGTGGAGTTGCCTATCGGGATTATCACCGCGATGATTGGGGCACCCTTGTTCATTTATATCATTGTCAAAAAAGGCTATAGCTTTGGGAGTTAGAGATGGAATTAACGATTGAAAATATTGAGGTAGAGGTGGCGCATAAGGCGATTGTCAAAAATGTGACCTTGAAAGTTCCTGATAAGCAGACCGTGGGTTTGATTGGGGCCAATGGTTCTGGTAAATCAACCTTACTAAAAAGTATTTATAGAAGCATTTCACCAACAAAGGGAACTATCTTTTTAGATGATCTGAATGTCTTAAAATCACCAACTAAAGAGGTAGCTAAACATCTCGGTGTTGTCGGCCAGTTTAATGAGTTAAATTTTGATCTGACTGTTGAGCAAATGGTCTTATTAGGCAGAACACCACATAAAAAGATGATGGAGTCTGATAATCTCTATGATCATCAACGGGTACAAGAAGCACTCCTAAGAACGAATCTGATGAACTACAAGAATAGGAGTTTTATCTCACTCTCTGGTGGGGAAAAACAACGTGTCATCTTGGCTAGGACCATCGCCCAAGAGCCGCAAGTGATGATTTTAGATGAGCCGACTAACCATCTAGATATTCGCTATCAGTTAGAGATTTTGACTGCGGTAAAGGATTTGAATATCACAACCTTTGTTGCCTTACATGATTTAGAGTTGACGGCGGCTTATTGTGACTATATCTATGCCTTAAAAGATGGGGAACTGATTGCCCAAGGGAGACCTGAGGAAGTCCTCACAGAATCCTTGATTACTGACATTTTTCAAGTCAAATGCCAAATTTATGAGAATCCGATCACAAAAAAACTCGGTTTCCATTATTCAATATAAGTCACGAAAAAATGACTAAACACATACGATAATGCATCGTAAAAGGGAGAATATAAGATGAAAAAAATGATGATTATAGCCATGTTAGGCTTATCAGCACTTACACTCGCAGCCTGTGGTGAAAAAAAGTCGGACAGTACGACTGAAAATAGCAGCCAGTCTGCAAAAACAGCCTACCCGCTAACCATCAAGAACTATAAGAAAGTCATTGGCAATAGTTCAACTGGTGATGCAAGCTGGCCAGAAACGACGCAAACTTTTAAGCAAGCGCCTAAAAAAGTTGTTGCGAATACCAGACCTATGGCTGAATTACTCCTCCATCTTGGTCTAGAGAAGTCGATTGCCGGTGTGGGTGCTGTATTTGGAGAAAAAGATACGAGTGTTGAAAAAGAATTTGATAAGTTAAAAGATTTAGGGAATAATTATATCACACAAGAAACCGCCTTATCAGTTAACCCAGACTTTGTATTTGGTCGTGGTGGCTTGTTTGAAAAATCTGAATGGGGTGTTGGAACGGTAGAATCGCTTAATGAGATGCAAATTCCAACCTATATCACGAAAACATCGATTACAGGTGGCACTTTTGATTCTATCTATGGCGATATTGATAATTTAGGTAAGATCTTCGATGTAAAGCCTGCAGCTGACAAGTTTAAAGGTGAATTGAAAACACAGGAAGCAAATTTAAAAGAACGCTTGAAACCCGTGAAAAAAACGCAAACCTTTGCCTATATTCATTCCAATGATCCAGCAGATATCAATGGCTATTCTGTAACAGGTGATACTTTCTCAGTCAGTCTCTTTAAAATGTTAAAACTAAAACAAGCCTATGATGTGCCTACAGGTACGGTCAGCCTTGAAAAAATCATCGAATCTGATCCCGATATTATCATTATTCCTAAATGGGATGATACGGATAATGCTGAAAAAACAGTCAAGGGCCTATATAAGAGTGATAAGGTGTCAAATCTAAAAGCAATCAAAAATAAGAAAGTCTATATCCTAAACTATAACTACATGTTTGGTTATGGCTACCAATCTCTAGCAGGCTTTGATGCATTTGCTAAACAAGTTTATCCTGAATTAAGCAAGTAATCACAAAAAAAGGAAATGAGGGCATGAAATGACCAAAGAAATGTATGATGTTGTCATTGTCGGTGGAGGGCCAGCTGGTCTTTATAGTAGTTTTTCATGTGGCATGCGACAGCTGAATGTGAAACTGATAGAAGCAAGTGCAACATTAGGCGGTCGACTACCACTCTATCAAGAACAGTTTATCTGGGATTTAGGTGGCGCACAAGGTCAATTAGCAAGTGATATCGCAGCTAATTTGATAGCTGGTGCCAAGCAGTTTCCGACAGAAATCGTCCTAGATCAAAAAGTAGCGAAGATCCGAAAAGAAGAGACGGGATTCAGTTTAACGACACAAGATAATCTGACGACATATGCTAAGACGGTTATTTTGGCAAGTTCGCTTGGCATTATTCAGCCTAGGAAACTGAAAATTGCTGGATCAGATAGCTATTCAAATTTACATTACTTGGTCGTTGACGTGATTAAGTTCAGGGCGTATGCTGATCAAACAGTCTTGCTCTATGGGAATCCTGACAGTATTTCAGACTATGCTATCCTCTTACAAAATGTGGCAAAAGAGGTAATCCTTGTGACTAAAAAGTCGGAACTACCCAACTCAGAGCAGTTTTTGGATAACGTCAGCATCTTTACTAAAACTGAATTGACTAGCTTTAAAGCTGATCAACAAGTTATCACAAGCGTTACCTTGTCTGATGGTCAAGAGTTGCGGGTTTCACATGTCTTTGTCCATCTAGGGATGAAACGTGAGGCAAGTGCCATAAGCTTTGACAATTTTGAGGTTGCAACGGTTGACCAACACGGTCATGCCTTTATTCAGAATCAGCCAGATACAACAACTGATGTACCAGGATTATTTGTCGTCGGGGATTTAGGAGGCTATTCAGGTAAAAATTACATGCTTGCTGCCTGCCTAGCTGAAGGTGCTGAGGCAGCTGCACAGGTCGCAATCCATTTGGATGAGACAGCACAAAGACAACTGATTGTGTCTACGCATAACGATATCTTTAAAGAGCAGAATGATGCACGACGCTTAACCTATTTTAACTAAAAACACGATAACAGGACGTGTTTTTTTCTTTACATTATTTTTACATAAAATGCACATAACTTTTACATGTAATTTGAGGATTCAGCGGTATAATTATTTTGTAAGGTAATTGTGCCTGCAAAACAACTCATACTTGATCCCTATCGCGCTTGATATAACAGTAGTCGTATTACTTTAGGAAAATACTGTAAGTCGATAAAGAATAAGGTATAATATAAGGAAAACTTTATGAAAAAAACACTTTTGGTAACAGTAGCAGCCGTATCTTTGTTAGCTCTTGCAGCATGTGGTCAAAAATCATCTGATGCTACTACTGGTAAATCATCAGAATCAAAAACTGAAAAAATAACAGTCGCTGGTTCAACTGCATTGCAACCATTGGTTGAAGCTAACGTTGAAAGCTTTACACAAGAAAATACAAACTTACAAATCACTGTACAAGGTGGCGGTTCTGGTCTTGGTTTATCACAAGTATCGACTGGTGCTATCCAAATTGGTAACTCGGACCTCTTTGCTGAAGAAAAGAATAAAGACTTGGCAGCTAAAGTGAAAGACCATAAAGTAGCTGTTGTTGGCTTTGCACCGATTGTTAATAAAGACATTAAAACTGATGGTCTGACAACTGCACAACTTAAAGATATCTTCTCAGGCAAAGTAACAAACTGGAAAGAAGTTGGCGGACAAGATCAAAAAATTACAATCATTAACCGTGCTGAAGGATCTGGTACACGTTTTAACTTCGAAAAATATGGTCTTGACAATACGCAAGTTGTCAAAGCAAGTGAACAAGATTCATCTGGAGCAGTTGTCCAAATGGTCTCACAAACACCAGGTGCAATCAGCTATGTTGCCTTCTCAAATATCAAAGATACTGTGAAAGCCCTTGAAATTGACAAAGTAAAACCAACTGAGAAAAATGTTGCGACAAATGATTGGAAAATCTGGTCATACGAGCACATGTATACTCAAAAAGAAAATACAACTGAAGGTCAAGAAAAATTCATTAAAGCAGTTACTAGTAATAAAAAATTACTTGAAAAACTTGGCTACCTTGCAATCGATGATATGAAAGTATCTCGTGATCAAGATGGTAAAGTTAAATAATCAGCTACTAAATAATCTGTCATTGATAACCGTTAATCAAATATAACGATTGATTAAGCTATTGAGGCTAAATAAAAGAGATACCTAAGTCTGCTAAAGAAGCTAAACTCAGGTATCTCTTTTATAAAAGTTAGGGTAACTAAAGGCCAATAATCCGTAAAAATTTTTACACAATATTTACATTTAAGGGACGTTTAAATGTTAAAATAGGAGTAATGAATGATTTTGGAGGGATTATGAGGAAAAAAACACTACTTTTGGTATCACTCTTGGCTTTTGTTGCCATAGGATCTGGTTGTGCCAAGTGGATAGAAAAAGGGGAATCAATTACGGCTGTAGGTTCTAGTGCCTTACAGCCTTTAGTTGAGTCTGCTGCTGAAACATTTGCCCAAAAGAACCCAGGTAAGTTTATCAACGTTCAAGGTGGTGGTTCCGGAACTGGTTTGTCACAAGTCCAGTCTGGTGCTGTTCAAATCGGAAATTCTGATTTATTTGCGGAAGAAAAATCTGGCATTGATGCGAAAAAATTAGTGGATCATAAAGTTGCAGTTGTTGGTATTACACCAATCGTCAATAAAAATGTTGGGATAAATGCCCTAACAACAGATCAATTACGTCAAATTTTTACAGGTGAAATTAGTAATTGGCAGGCACTTGGTGGCAAGGATCAGAAGATTGTTTTGATTAACCGTGCAAGTGGTTCAGGAACACGGACGACTTTTGAGCGGTGGATTATGAATGGGAAACAATCTAAGAATTCACAAGAACAGGATTCTTCTGGTATGGTTAAATCTATCGTTGCACAAACACCAGGTGCCATTAGTTACCTCGCTTTCTCAAATGTGGATGCGTCTGTAACAAAAGTATCACTTGATGGCTATGATCCAACGACAGCTAATGTTGCGACTAATAAATGGCCAATTTGGGCATATGAACATATGTATACTAAAGGCCAACCAGAAAGTTTGACTAAGGCGTTTATAGATGATGTCTTGTCTGACACTGTACAGAAAACACTTGTTAAAAAAATGGGATATATTTCGATTAATGAGATGCGGATTGACCGAGATGCTAGTGGTCGTGTGACAAACAAATAACCTGAGTTTTAGCTATTTTTAAAAGGAAGTTGTATTCTCTAAAGATCAGATTGCATTTATAGATGATAAACCCAGTTTGTCTTATGGTGCTGATGCAACGCCTTTACCAAATAGATGCTGAAACATTACAAATAGAAATAGAAACCTTATGGAAAAACAAACTATTCAAGAAAAGTTACTGTCTAAATCAAAGAACTCTCAACTAGAAAAATTTGGCAAAACAATTACCTTTCTCTGTATCGCCCTAATTGTCTTTGTCGTTGCCATGATTTTCTTCTTTGTTGCACAAAAAGGCCTATCGACTTTCTTTGTTGACAAGATCAATCCTTTCAAATTTTTGTTTGGTACGTCGTGGAATCCTTCTGGACTTGGTCCTGATGGGAAGCCTTTAGTTGGTGCCTTACCCATGATTGCAGGATCACTCATTGTGACATTGCTATCAGCGATTTTAGCAACGCCCTTTGCGATTGGTGCAGCAGTCTTTATGACTGAAATTTCACCAAATCGTGGTGCGAAATTACTACAACCAGTTATCGAATTACTTGTCGGTATCCCATCAGTTGTCTATGGGTTTATTGGTTTGACAGTCGTTGTGCCAGTCATCCGAGGTATTTTTGGTGGCACTGGTTTTGGTTTGCTATCAGGGGTATTCGTCTTATTTGTCATGATTTTACCAACAGTAACATCAATGACAGTAGATGCCTTGCGCGCCGTTCCTGGATTTTACAAGGAAGCATCACTTGGTTTGGGTGCCACAAGATGGCAAACGATCTCGCGTGTCTTACTTCGCGCTGCAACACCAGGTATCTTAACAGCAGTTGTCTTTGGGATGGCGAGAGCCTTCGGTGAAGCCTTAGCGATTCAGATGGTTGTCGGTAATGCTGCGATTTTACCTACAAGCTTGACATCTCCAGCATCAACATTAACATCAGTTTTGACACAAGGTATCGGTAATACCATCATGGGGACAGTTCAAAATAATGTCTTATGGTCGTTAGCGCTTATTCTATTATTGATGTCACTACTATTTAACATCGGTATGCGCGCAATTGCTAAGAGAGGAAGATTATAATGAACCCTAAGAAAGTTGATAAAATAGCAACAAATGTCCTCTATGGCATATCAGGCATTATTGTGATTATTCTTGCTTCTTTACTACTCTATATTTTAGTTCGAGGCTTACCCCATATTTCTTGGCATTTCTTAACGAGTCCGTCAAAAGCTTATGAAGTCGGCGGTGGTATCGGTATTCAACTCTTTAATAGTATTTTTCTATTAATTATTACGATGATCATCTCTTTTCCACTGTCGCTTGGTGCAGGGATTTATCTATCCGAGTACGCTAACCAAAATTCTTGGTTAACTAACTTGGTTAGAACAGCGATTGAAATATTGAGTTCACTCCCTTCAGTTGTTGTCGGGCTCTTTGGTTTCTTAATCTTTGTGGTCCAATTAGGCTACGGCTTCTCAATCATTTCAGGGGCCCTTGCTTTAACTGTCTTTAATCTACCTTTGATGACACGTAATGTAGAAGAGTCTTTAAAAGCGGTCCATCACACACAACGTGAGGGGGGCTTAGCCTTAGGCTTATCACGATGGGAAACTGTTTTGCACGTTATCGTACCTGAAGCGCTACCTGGGATCATTACGGGCGTTGTCCTATCTTCTGGTCGTATCTTCGGTGAGGCTGCTGCGCTGATCTATACAGCAGGTCAATCCGCTCCGGCCCTTAACTGGTCAAACTGGAATCCCATGTCTGTTAGCTCACCCATTTCTATTTTCCGACAAGCTGAAACATTGGCAGTACATATCTGGAAAGTAAATGGAGAAGGTACAGTACCAGATGGTGCAGCTGTTTCTGCAGGTGCAAGTGCTGTCCTCATCATCTTTGTCCTCCTATTTAATTTTGGCGCACGGTTTATCGGCAAAAAAATTCATAGCAAGTTGACAGCGTCGTAAGGCTAGCACGCGTAAGTTAGGTTTTGTTAACCCAATCCTTATTTGTTAGTATTCGTTTTACTATAAAACCTAAACCTTAATCGAGATAGTCTTAAAACAGAAAGGAACAAAGAGATACTATGGCAACTTATGACTGGCAAGAACGTCACATCATCGACCTTGCAGGCAAGGAAATAGCACTTGAAACAAAAGACTTACATGTTTACTACGGGACTAATGAGTCAATCAAGGGCATCGACATGAAGTTTGAGAAAAACAAGATTACAGCGCTTATTGGCCCATCAGGTTCTGGTAAGTCAACTTATCTGCGAAGCTTGAATCGGATGAATGATACGATTCCGATTGCAAAAGTAACGGGTGAGATTAACTATCAAGGTGTCGACGTTAATAAGCAAAATGTTAATGTCTACGAAATGCGCAAACACATCGGCATGGTTTTCCAAAGACCCAATCCATTTTCAAAATCAATTTATCGCAATATCACTTTTGCTTTAGAGCGTCAGGGGATTAAAGATAAGAAACTTTTAGATGAAGCTGTAGAGACGTCACTGAGACAAGCAGCATTGTGGGATCAAGTTAAGGATGATTTGAATAAGTCGGCCTTAGCCCTATCTGGTGGACAGCAACAACGTCTGTGTATCGCACGTGCCATCGCGGTTAAGCCAGATATCTTATTGATGGATGAACCGGCATCAGCACTTGACCCTATCTCTACCATGCAATTAGAAGAAACGATGATGACCTTGAAAAAAGACTATACCATCATTATCGTGACGCATAATATGCAACAGGCAGCAAGGGCTAGCGACTACACAGGTTTCTTCTACTCAGGAGATTTGATTGAGTATGATAAAACCAAAAAAGTATTCACGCTTCCTGAACTAAAATCTACTGGGGATTACGTATCAGGACATTTTGGATAAATGGTATTTAGTGGTCGATTTGACGTAGGCGCACGATGATGTCTTTAAAAAGGTCACGAATACGTAGCTGAATGTGTTAGCGAGTTGGCGTCAAAAAATGAAGGAAATGATATGACAGAACCTATTTTAGAAGTTAAAGATTTGTCATTGTTCTATGGCAAGAAACAATCATTATTTAATATTAATATGGATTTTTATCCAGGAGAGATAACCGCTTTGATTGGCCCATCAGGGTCAGGAAAATCAACCTTGGTACGCTCTATTAATCGAATGAATGATTTAGTCTCATCTGCTAAAGTGACAGGCAAAATTATGTATAAAGAACAAGATATTTATAGTTCAAAAACTGACATGGTTGAACTCAGAAAAGAGATTGGTATGGTTTTCCAACAACCGAATCCCTTTCCTTTCTCTATTTATGAAAATGTCATCTATGGCTTACGTCTTAAAGGCATCAAAGATAAGGCAGTGCTAGATGAAGCGGTGGAAGAATCTCTCAAAGCTGCCAATATCTGGGACGAAGTTAAGGACAAGCTACATAGTTCAGCCTTAGGTCTTTCTGGTGGACAACAACAACGTGTCTGTATTGCGCGTGTCTTAGCTGTCAACCCTAAAATATTGTTATTAGATGAGCCTACCTCAGCACTCGATCCGATTTCTGCTGGGAAAATAGAAGCGATGCTATTAGATTTAAAAGAAAAATATACGATCCTAATTGTGACGCATTCCATGCAACAAGCGAGTCGTATTTCTGACAGAACAGCTTTCTTCTTAAATGGCGAACTCATTGAGTATGATAAAACTAAGAAAATTTTCTTAGATCCAAAAGAAAAATCAACGTCAGACTATGTCACAGGTAAGTTTGGCTAGTCATCTATCTGATTAGAAAAAAGGCTAACAGATATATTTTAGAAAGGAATTTTATGCTTAGAACACAATTTGAAGAAGAGTTAAATAAACTACATAATCAGTTTTATTCGATGGGTACACAAGTTTCAGCGCAAGTTAACAAAGCGGTTCGTGCCTTCGTCAGTCATGACCGAGACTTAGCTGAGGAAGTAATAGAAGAAGACCAACAGGTCAATGATCAAGAAACAAAGTTAGAGAAAAAATCTCTTGAAATGATTGCTTTGCAACAGCCAGTGAGTCATGACTTGCGGACGATTATTACCGTTCTGAAAGCGTCATCTGATTTAGAACGGATGGGTGACCATGCGGTTTCTATCGCAAAAGCAACGATTAACTTAAAAGGTGAAGAGCGGATACATATTGTTGAGGCTGATATCTCATTGATGGGTGAACGTGTAAAATCGATTGTTGATGCATCCCTTAATGCCTATATTCAAGGTGATGCTGATCGTGCAAGAGAGATTGCAAGCTGGGATGATACAGTCAACCAAATGTATGGCGAGATTCAAAATAAGACCTTAACAGCTATGGAAGAAAACAAAGAAACGATCACGACAGGAAAAGATTATCTGATGACGATCATTTACCTAGAACGTATTGGCGACTATGCTAAAAACCTATGCGAATGGATTGTTTATCTTAAAACTGGAAAAATTGTTGAATTATAACAACAAGGCTATTTGGCAAGTGGTATGAGGTGTAGTTGAATGCAATTTTCAAGTCTTGCTTTGCTATGCACCTCAAAATATAAACTTTTGAAATCAAGTATTAACTACTTGGTTTTTTTGTTAGAAAAAAGTGGAACTGATATCTAGCTAATCAGTGTGAAATGTCATCTTTGATTACTACTAATTTTGTTATAATTAATAAATGAATGATATTTTACAACTCACCACTATACTCGCCTTTGCCTTAGTTGCAACGGTCATATCTCGACGTATGCAAATCCCAGAAGTTGTCGGACAGATGCTTGTCGGCATCCTATTATCTCCGGCTATATTAGGATGGGTGCATGGCGGTCACACGATTGAGGTGATGGCCGAAGTAGGCGTTATCCTACTCATGTTTCTTGCAGGCTTAGAGAGTGATATCAAGCTTTTGAGACAGCACTTTAAACCAGCTTTAGGTGTTGCACTGTCGGGTATTATTGTGCCACTTATCATTTTTACGCTTGTAACTATGGGGACAGAGAACTCTTTTTCAACCAGTTTTTTCTATGGTATTGTATTTGCAGCAACATCGGTGTCAATTACTGTAAAAGTCTTGCAAGAATATGGTAAGTTAGCAACGACTGCTGGTAATATTATCCTAGGTGCTGCCGTTATAGATGATATACTGGCTATTTTAATTTTAGCCATTTATACGAGTTTTAGTACTGGCAAAGGCAATCTAATACTCCAATTTTCAATGGCAGGCATCTTTTTTGTCTTTTTATTTTTAGTTTATCGATTCTTACCAAGTCTTTGGAGATTTATTGATAAATTACCTATTTATGCTAAGCATACAACAGCGGCTCTCCTGATATGTCTAGGCCTTAGTCTATTAGCTGATGGTGTCGGTATGTCAGCCGTTATTGGCAGTTTTTTTGCAGGCCTTGCCATCAGCCAAACAGATGTAGCTAAAGAGATAGAGCAGTCCATATCGACGATAGGGTACGTCGTCTTTATCCCCATATTTTTCGTATCAATTGCGTTGACGATCAATTTTGAAAGTCTTATTAAGCACCCGTTTCTGATTATCATATGTACAGTAATCGCCATTTTAACAAAGTGTCTACCTGCGTATTATGCTGCTCGGCTATCAAAGTTAAGCAAATCGGATGCGTTGCTCATTGGCACAGGTATGGTATCCAGAGGAGAAATGGCTTTAATCATCGCGCAGATAGGTATAAGCAGTGCATTGATCAGCAGAGACGTCTACTCAGAGTTAGTCATTGCAATTATGCTAACGACACTTATTGCCCCCTTTTTGATTAAAGCCTCGTTAAAGAGAAACTAGCTATAGTAGGATGTCTACCAAATATCTTTTAGTCTAAAAGCCTATTAGTGACATAAAAAATGCCCACCAATACAGAAAATTGGGGGGTGTTTTCTATTGCAGTAGATTAAGCACAATTGTCTTGTTTATCATCAAATTTAAGGGTTTCAAGACTCTGACAAGCTAGTCGCGGTATGAAACTGAATTTAAAAAGTTTTTGATAGATAAAATTATCAATTAACTTGAGTCAACTCCTTGACATTTTATAACGAATAATTTAAAATAAATTAAAGGCAAATTGCAAGTCCAAGTTAGCCACCCAGATAAACCTGTATCGGCGTGCTGTAATTAAACATTTTTCTTGGATAGTTATTCATCCAAATTTCAATTTGAGCGACCTCTTTCGTGGTCGTTTTTATTGTGCCTTTAGGCAAAAATCTACGAATCATGCGATTGTGATTCTCGTTAGTTCCTCTTTCCCAACTAGAATAGGCATGAGCATAGTAAATATCACAATTAACTGCCTCAGATAAACGAGCAAATTCAGTACCATTATCAGCTGTAATGGACTTAAATTGAAAATTTTGAGTTAATGCCTTAAGCTCAGAATTAACTGCCTCAGAAGATTTATCAGCGATTATTCTGATAATCTCCAAACGACTTTTTCGCTCTGTCAAAGTCAATAAAACCTTGTTTTTAGCCCTTGTTAAGACGACAGTATCAATTTCCCAATGCCCTAACTCATTGCGCCTGTTTATATCTTCAGGACGTTCTTCAATGGATTTACCGTAAACTCTAGGATTAGCTGAAACCGTCTTGATAACTTTTGTCTTATGTGGATAAAGCATATCTTTACGTTTCAAGCCTAATTTGCCATTATAAATCCAGTTGTAAATGCTTGAGTAGCTGATTTGACCATTGAATTTAGCTTTAGCGATCACTTCTGGAGAGACCTTAGCCTTGATGTAATGGACAATTTTTTCCAATACCAGCTTATCAAGCTTTGTGTTTTTAATAGACTTTTTTCGTTGCTTATGGTACTGTTGATGCGCATACTCGCTACTATAGACGATATGATACGCTCTAAAGGTATCCATTTGTTGGACTTGTCCTCGCTTGACTTCATTATTGATTGTTTGATGGCTACGACCTAATAACTTAGCAATCTGACGTCGACTCATCCCTTCTTTAAACCATTTTTCGATAAGTTGTCGTTCAGCTAGTGACAAATGGTTATAAGTTGTGGTATAATTTTCTTGCATTTCAAAGCTCCTATGACTGGTATATGTTTAATTACAGCATAGCATCTTTGAGGTGTTTTTTAGTGGGAAAATTTTTTCCCTGAGGTGGCTAACTTCATTTTACAATTTGGGAAATATATTAAATATATTTTAATTTATTTTAAATTTATTTTAATTTTACAACAAATCGTTTAATAGGGTAGTTTGAGAAATAGAGATATTAGGGAAAAATATGAAGAAAAAAATGATGATAGTATTTGGGACACGGCCTGAAGCTATAAAAATGGCACCCATAATTAAGGCAATTGAAAAAGATGCTAGATTTGAGTCTTGTATTGTTGTAACCGCACAACATAGGGAAATGCTAGATCAAGTCTTAAAAACTTTTGCGATTAAAGCAGATTATGATCTTAATATCATGACGCCAAATCAAACACTAGCTACGATTACCAGCCGTTCCATCGCTTTATTAGATGATGTATTTGATCAGGAAAAACCCGATATAGTACTAGTCCACGGAGATACGACAACAACATTTGCTGCAGCCTTGACTGCTTTTTATCATCAAGTGCCAGTCGGTCATGTCGAAGCAGGTCTAAGAACCTATGACAAGTATTCTCCATTTCCAGAAGAGATGAATCGCCAGATGACAGATGCCTTAGCAGACCTTTATTTCGCACCCACAAGTTTGAGCCGAGATAATTTGCTGAAAGCACATCATGATCCTGCACATATTTACGTGACGGGAAATTCTGTTATTGATGCCCTAGCTTATACTGTGACGACAGACTTTAGTCACGATGCCTTAACAGAATCAGATACCAAAAAGATACTGATTACCATGCATCGACGAGAGAATTTGGGACAGAACATGGTACAAGTGTTTCAGGCGATGAATCAAATTTTAGATAAACATCAAGATATCGAGCTTATTTTTCCCATGCATAAAAATCCAAAAATTCGGGAGTTGGTTCAAAGATATCTAGTGCCATCCGACCGATTACACTTAATTGAGCCATTAGACGTTTTTGCCTTCCATAACCTTGCTAAAAGATGCTACCTTATTTTGACAGATTCTGGGGGTATTCAGGAAGAAGCACCTTCTTTAGGTGTGCCAGTATTCGTATTAAGGGATGCAACAGAACGTCCAGAAGGGGTTGCTGCGGGGACTTTAAAAGTTGTTGGTACAGAGCAGGCAGCTCTGGTTCAAGCAGTAGATGCCTTGCTGACAGATCCAGTAGCCTATGAGAAAATGGCAAGTGCAAAAAATCCTTATGGTGATGGTAAAACGAGTGATAGAATCGTATCGATCATTGCGCAGTATTTTGGGTTGTCAAATACGGTTTTACCAGAGTTTGACGATGAGATTGACAAAAAGAGAAGAGGAACTCAACATGAAAAAAAATCGGTTGACTAAATTGGATTATCGCGTTTCCTTAGAGGCCATGGTAGGGATAACGCTGGCACTTTATTTGCTACAACAAATTGGATTTTATGAACTATTAAGCGAGAAAGTGTTTATCGTTTCTACCTTGTTAACCTTTATAGGGATCATCTTAGGTCTTTTAAGTACATCCTTGATCTTGTTAAGCGTTAATTTGATGCTTGTATTTATTGGTGGTTTTTTGCTTTATTTTGATCCGGTGATTATGCAAGCAAGTATTAAACTTTTATTAATTTTCGTCGTTCCTGTCTACAGTCTGCTTTCTTTTTTAGTTAAAAGAACGCTCTATGTCAGAAGGCTAATCGTGTTTAGAGAAGAAGATATCTACAGTTACTTGAGATTTAGGGATCCTTTGACAGGCTATAGAACACTTGAGTCATTTTTTAGTAAATATCAGCAATTCATTGATAGTCTACCCAAGTCAAAAGATACGGGGTCAAGAGCGATTGTGGTGAGTTTGTTCTATGTTGACTTTTATGACCAGTATTTTGATCGTAATCCAGGCGCAACAGATCAAATGATTCGAGATATGGCACAAAGTTTGCTCACGATGAGAAATCCAGAAGAGTTATTTTTTTACTTAAAAAAAGGCACGTTTATTATCTTATCAGCTATCTATGATAATGACGTGGAAAGGGAAAAATTCGAAACACTTAACGAGTTGACAAAAACTAAATTGAGTGAGATTATTTTTCAAACAAATCAAGTTCAAAATATAACGATTCGAAAAAGTGATTGTTACATTACAAGAAAGACAACTTACACAGCCGATCAAGTATTGGATTACTTAAATCGTCGTTCTGAGACGGATTTAGCTGTTGAGTATATTTAGAATGGAGAAAAAATGACAGATATTCTGAAAACATTCATTTATATTAGTCATGTGATTACGATTTTATTTGCAGTAGCCGTAGGCGTGTTATTGATCTGCTCTGTCCTGATTAATGCCTTGGTCTGGCAAAACTATAAAAAGAGGCGTGAACATGAATGAACTATTTATGATTTTTGTACTATTAACGATATGGCTTTCTATCCTGATGACACTGGTCGTGTTATTTGGTGCTGTCCATGCCTTGATCAAAACCTTTTTGAGAGGTGCCCCTGAAAAAAATATGGTCTTAAGCAGATATCCTAAGGTCACAATCATTGTCCCAGCCCATAATGAGGCAATCGTGATTCAAGATACCGTATATGCCTTGCTACAGTTAGAATACCCTAAAGAAGCCATGGAGATTCGCGTTGTTGCGGATAACTGTACTGATAATACCTTTGAGGTTGCTAAAGCATTAATTGATCGCCCTGAGTACAAAGACTTTGATATTGAAATCATTGCGCGAACAGGTACGGGAGGGAAAGCTGGTGTCCTTAATGATATGTTAGCAGTTGCGACTGGAGAATGGATTTGCGTCTATGATGCAGATGCCATGCCACAGGAAAGTGCCCTGTATTTCTTGATTAAAAAATCGCTTGAGGATGAAGCAAATTATGCAGCTGTTTTTGGTAGAAATAAGACGAGAAATTATCGTCAAAATTTTTTGACGCGTTGTATTAACTTAGAAATTATTACGACACAAAAAATTCATCATATCGGCCTATGGCATTTGTTCAAGATTGGTCGAATTCCTGGAACAAATTTTATCATCAAAACCGATTTTGTAAGATCAATTGGTGGTTGGGATAACGGTGCACTAACTGAGGACACGGCTATTTCTTTCAAAATCATGCAGCAGAATAAATTGATTGCCTTGGCACCAAACTCTGAAGCCTTCCAACAAGAACCAGAAACGATTCAGGCCTACTACCATCAGCGTAAGCGCTGGGCTAAAGGGAATTATGAAGTTATTTTAGATAATTTTCATCACCTCTTCAAGAGAAAAAGTAACTGGCGCATTAAGTTAGAAGTACTTTACTATACAAGTACATTCTTCTGGTTTAATCTAGCAATCATCATGTCAAATTTTTTATTTCTTATCAATCTGTTTGCTATGATAATTCGCTTGTTCAATGACCAACTCGTGATCCCTTTTACTTTTGCGAGTTCTAATCGGCAAATAGCAGCGCTTTTGTTGGTAAACTGGGTTTTGATGTTCTTTATTTATTTACTGCAAATCAATATCGGGTTAGTCAGTCAATATGGTCAGTCAACAACACGGAATTTATTATATTCGATTGCCTCATATTTCACTTACTCGCAACTGTTTATTTTTGTCGCAACGAGTGCTTTATTCTCACTCATATTAGATAAAGTACTACATCGTGATGGGTCTAAGTGGTATAAAACACAACGATTCTGAGTCAAAAAGGAGTTTAAACATGTCAAAATTTAGGTTATTAAAATATTTTTTTGTTATCGTCATTTTAGTGTCTTATGCAGGATTAGTGATTTTCAGTATTTCATCTAATAAAGAAGCCTTGCAAAAAGATAATTACTGGGATTGGTATCGTAGCTATGTGAGTCAATCAACAAAAGGGGCTTTTGTTAACACAGGGACAAAAGAAGATCCTATTGCCCTGTCTGAAAGTCAAGGATATGGGATGCTGATTACCGTTTTAGCAGCACAAAAGGGGTATATTAAAGAAGATCAGTTCATGCGGTTATTCCATTACTATCAAGCCAATCGGATTAGTAAAACTAATACCTTGATGAAATGGAAGCAAGAAAAAATCAAAGATGGCTGGTCTTCGATTGATCAAAATAATGCAACGGATGGGGATTTAGATATTGCCTATGCCTTGATTCAGGCGGAAAAACTATGGCCTAACTCATTTGAACATTATGGTGAGGCTGCCCACCAGCTCATAACATCAATCAAAACCTATAATTACAGTGGGAAAACAGGTCTACTAACGGTTGGTAACTGGGCAACAGTTGACCCAAAATCAGAGACCTTGATTCGATCTTCGGACATCAGTCCATCTTATTTTAAAACATTTGCAGCTTACACTAAGGATTCTTTTTGGACAGATTTGGAAACGAATTCGATCAAGGCACTGGTGGAAATGAGTCAACAGACCGAAACAGGCTTGCTACCTGATTTTGCCTGGGTTGGGTCAAAAGCGATTACGCCTGTAAAGCCAAATGAGATTTCAGGAAAAAACGATGGAGACTATGCCTATAATGCTGCCAGAGTACCTTATAGATTGGCTAATTCTGATGACTATCAAGTCAAAGAAGTTCTGGATAAGATGCTTGGATTTCTTGAGAAACAGCCGGTTGTCTATGGTGGCTATACATTGAAAGGTAAAGCCTTAGTCGACAATCAATCAAGCAGTTTTTCAGCTCCGATACTCTATGCGACCAAAGATGATCGGAATTATTCTAATTTATACGCATCACAAAGATGGATTTTTAATGCGCCAATTAAAGGCAAGGATTACTATGGGGATACCTTGAAAACATTGGTTTTAATGCGTCTTTATTAAGATAGCTCATCGTTAAATAAACCAGAACAGTTAAATGTTGTGCACCCCAAAAGTTAGACTTTTAATGTAGTGCACCTATAAAACTGGACAAATGCTCGAATAATTATATTCGAGTTTTTTTGTTATTGTAACATTTCCAAACGGTATTCAGTTGGAGAAATTAGAGAAGGGGACATTGCTGATTTAGTCTTACTTGATAAAGCGTTTAATGTTTTAAGGACATGGATATCCGGGGAGATGTACTCAAAAAACAAGAATAATTAATTTTTTGAATAGATGATGCATTTGAAAAGCTCAATCAGTAGAGTAGTTGACAGCAATCAAAAACTAACCAATAAATTAAGCAAGCAAGTGAAAAAATATTAGTTGAATAAATGGTAAAGGCTATCAGTTCAAATATTTTTCCCCTAAAACCTAAGTTTTTTAAGACAAGATAATTTTTTGTCTTTTTTTGTTGCTTAACAATTATTCGCAATGTTATGCATTTTTATGTATATTTTAAAACAAAAAAATTAAAAACTTACAAAGTTATGCACGTCGTGATACTATGTGTATAAAAGGAGAAGGTATGTTATTAGAAGAAAGACTAACTCAGATTAGCCAACTAGTTGATAAACAAGGCAGTGCTACGATTGATTTTTTAGCAACTCAATTTAACGTCTCAAAAGATACCATCCGAAGAGACTTGATGAAGTTGGAGGGTCGAAAAAAATTAAATCGCGTTCATGGTGGTGCAATCCCTATCGGTAAAGAGGCCGAAATTTTCAATTATGAAGAGCGCTCACACATTTCCAGTCAGTTAAAGAAAAGACTAGCTAGTAAAGTAATCAGTCTTGTCAAAGATCATAGTACGATTATCTTTGACTCATCAACAACTGTGGAAGCGACGATTAAACAGCTCAGTCATTTAACGATCTCGACGATTACGAACTCGCTAACCAGTGCGATATTGCTTGCAAAACATGAGCATGCGACAGTGCAGCTTCTGCCAGGTAAATTAAATAAGACTCAGCTCTTCTTGTATGGGGCTGAAACTGTCGAAAAATTAGCGCAGTATCATGTAGATTTTACAATATTAGGTGTGTTTGCACTATCTAAAAATGGTCTTTTTATCCATACAGAAGAAGAAGGCATTGTCAAAAGAAAAATGGTCCAACAAGGCAGAAAAGTCATTGCACTAGCGGATCATACGAAAATTAATAAAGAAGGCTTCTTTAAAATTTGTGCCTTAGAAGATATTGATTTCCTGATTACCGATAAAAAAATAGAAGGCGATTTGATGACGAGTTTAAAACAGAATAAAGTGAAAGTGGTAACGATAAATGACTAAAGCAATCAGCTATGAAAAAATAAAAGAACCAAAAGTATTCTATGATGTATCTCCTGTGACACTGACGGAAACGACGCTTAATAATAGGCATCAAAACATCCTATCCGCAATGCAAGCAGAAAACTATGATACGCTGATTATCTATGCTGATAAGGAGCATGGCAGTAATTTTGAGTATTTTACTGGTTTCTTTCCTCGTTTTGAAGAAGGCTTACTGATTATTGATCAGCAGCATAAGGCAACACTTATTCTGGGAAATGAAAATTTGAAAATGTGTCAGCACTCGCGAATTGAAGCAGACCTGATTCACTACCCGCAATTTTCTTTGCCTAATCAGCCAATGGATAATGAGAAAAATTTGACTGAAATCTTTAAACAGTTAGGGTTATCTGACAGGAATAAGATTGGCTTAATTGGTTGGAAGCTGTTTACAACACAAAATGAAGCACCATCAGAATTATTTGATATGCCATATTTTATCGTGGATGCCCTAAAAAAATCACTTTCATCAAGTACGCAAGTAAATAATGGTGCCCACCTACTCATCGGGTCAAAAGGCATTAGAACGATAAATAATGCCAATGAAATTGCCCACTATGAATATGGTGCAAATTTAGCATCTCGTTGCATGTTAAATGCAATGAACCAGCTTAATATAGGAATGAGAGAAAGTGATATCGGTGCTTTATTATCTGCAGAAGGACAAGCATCTTCTGTTGTCACGATTGCTGCATCGGGAAAAAGATTTGAAAATGCCAACTTTTATCCGACGCACAAGCCATTAAAATTTGGAGACCCAATCTCGATGACAACAGGGTTCAAAGGCGGGTTATCTAGTCGAACTGGCTTTTTAATTAAAGCAGAAAGTGACTTACCGGATAGCCAAAAAAATTATCTTGAAGCGCTTGTCGTGCCTTATTATAAAGGGGTCGTATCATGGTTGGAACATATTGCTATCGGCAAGACAGGAGATGAATGTTATGCAATCATCGATAAAAGTTTACCCAAAGCAATCTATAATTGGCATTTAAATCCAGGACATTATGTAGCTGATGAAGAATGGATGGCGTCGCCTTTCTATCAAAATTCTAAAGTGAAAATTGCGAGTGGGATGATTTTTCAAATTGATATTATTCCTTCTGTCGCAGGACTAACAGGTGTTAGTGCTGAAGAATGTGTGGCAATTGCTGATCAAGCACTGCAAGATGGTTTGAAATCAGAATATCCTGAACTTTGGGAGAGGATTACGACGAGAAGAGACTATATCATTAATGAATTAAACATCAAGTTAAGTCCTGATATCCTACCGCTATCCAATACAGTCGGTTACTTGCGTCCATTTTTATTGGAAAAAAGTAAGGCCTTGAGAGTTAAATAAAGAAGAGAACACATTTTAAAACTGATTGTCCAGATTTAGATGGTAGTTTTTTGAATGATAATGGTATATTTGAAACAGTAGGGACTAGCTTTGCAACAAAAAAGGCTTTCAAGCTGTAAAACACAACTGAAAAGTCAGTTTGGTTTGTGTATACTGATGGATGGCCAGAGGATCCAGTCATAAAAAATGAAACTTGACAGGACAATGTTTCCAGAAAAATGGTCACCTATCAGACACCATTTTTATCTGTTGCAAGGTAACTAAATTAAACTTAAAAAATGTCGTTATTTTTAAAAAACAAACGAGTACTAAGGAGTGTCCATTATGGAATTAAGATTTTATGATGCAAGCTATCAGCAAGAAGTTGAGGCGTATCAACTATTAGATTTATCCTTTACTGCCCTGCCGAATGCCTGTTTGAGAGTGAGTCAAAAACGAGTAGATATAGACCAATACTAGGTATAGAAAAGGATAAAATCGTCTGTTTTTTTGTTCTAGATAGTGAGAATGATAAGTTTAAGTACAGTGACAATTCAAGGTCTCTTCTATTGAGGGCTTTTTCGACAGATTCGAGAGAAACGAGAAAAGGATACGCCAGACAAAGCTTGTTGTTACTCCCAAAATTTTTAAAAACTAACTATCCAACATATAATGAAATTGTTCTAGGTGTTAATGAATACAATCAAGTAGTTACTTATTTATATGCTAACCTTAATTTTGTTGATACGAAAACTCGTTTCTTAGGCAAGAAAGGATATCAAAAAATCATGTCTTTAAAAGTATAGGTGTTGGTTAAAGTAGATTGGTTGATTTATAGGCCTTTAAAATCCTAGATCGTTACATATAGCAGGTACTAGATAAAGGCCATGTAGTGTCATATAACTTAGTATAGGGATAGTAAGTGTGTTATAATTAACCTATGAAAACCTTAGAAAAATATGTTGCGTTTGATGTTGAATTTAACACAGTAGATGAGATTGAACATCTGATTCAAGTATCGGCTGTTAGCTTTGAAAATGGTCAAGAAATCGCGGCCTTTGATTCGTATGTCTACTCGGATGTGCCTGTTAATTCCTTTGTCGTTGGCCTAACTGGTATTACCCAAGAAAAAGTGTTAACCGCACCTAAAGCAAGTGAGGCACTTAGCAAGTTAAAAAGTTTTGTTTCCGACTTACCTGTCATTGGCTATAACGCACACAAGTCAGACCTACCTATTTTACTTGAAAATGGCCTTGATTTGACACCACTGTATGCTTTAGATGTCTATGAAACTGCTGACAGTATGCGGGATAATAAACTCCATGGTATCAAAAACTTTCAATTAAAGTCTTTAGCTGAATTTTTTGGTGTCGCTGAAAAGAACGCGCATAATGCCCTAGCAGATGCTAGGATGACTGCACGTATCTATGAGGCCATGAAGGATACGCAAGATGCTGAGAAACTATTAGCTAAGCAAAATGAAAAATCAGTTACTGATGATGCGAATCCTTTTGCAGGGTTAGCGGGCTTATTTTAGAGTTAATCCCCTAATCATGCAGGTTAATCAAAAAAGACTATCTGTGAGTAGATAGTCTTTTTTGATTAGACATGCCCTTGAGATGCCAGCATTAGCATGAGAATATCTGTAATTTCCTGTGGACTTTCTTGCTTGCCTCTTTTAATCCAGAGCTGTAGGATACCAAATATCGCCTGAGATAGGTAAGTCGTCCGGTAATCAAGATTAACTTGATCAAGCGATTTTTGACCGAAATTTGGGAGGATAACATCGGATAGAAAATTTTTTAGTTGCTGTATCAGGTACATATGTATTTCGCGTGTGCCATTTTCGGAAAGCAAGGCTGACTCAACAGGACAATCTTTGTCAAGAAAATTAAAAATTTCATATATTGCAGAGCCTAAATCGGTATTATTTCTATCGAATATAGAGGCAATATTTGTAAAAAAACCACTCTGATATTTGTCGATCATTTCATACTTATCTTGATAGTGGGTATAGAAACTCGACCGACTAATGCCTGCACGTTTGACCAATTCCGTCGTCGTGATATGGTCAAATGACTTTTCTTTGAGTAAGTCGCTCATGGCATTTTCGATAGCTTGATGTGTCTTAAGGATGCGAATGTCAGTCATAATGAAAGCCTTTTCTATCTGTTTTTTTGAACAATAAGGCGTATAGTGTCCAGTTTAGCGTATATAATTCTTGCTATATCTCATACAAGTATTATAATAAAAAAGGTAAATAAAGACAAGGTGTCCAAAAAATAAAACGATTCAAAAGGAGTTAGTCATGCTAAAAAAAGAGTGGCAAGCAATACTTAAAAATAAATTTTTTATTGTCATTATCATTGCGTTAATGACAATTCCAGCCCTATACAATCTGATATTCCTCAGTTCGATGTGGGATCCATACGGTAAAATATCTGATTTACCAGTTGCTGTGGTTAATCAAGACCAGTCAGCAGAAATTAATGGCAAATCAGTTAACCTCGGAAAAGACCTAGCAGATGAGATGGCTAAGGGAAATGATCTAGATTATCATTTTGTCAGTGATAGCACGGCACAAAAAGGGCTAAAAGATGAGACTTATTTTATGGAGATCAAGATTCCAAGCGATTTCTCAAAAAATGCAGGTAGTCTAGTCAGTGATAAGCCGACATCGTCTACGATTCATTATCAAACCTCTAAAGGCCATAACTTTATCGCCAGCAAGATGAGTGATTCGGCGATGGAGAAACTCAAAGAAAAGGTCTCTAAAAATATTACAGAGACTTATACAAAAACGATTTTTGAAAATCTGACGACTTTAGCTAGTGGCGTAACCAAAGCAGCGGATGGTAGTGATCAATTAGTCGATGGTAGTCAAACTTTAAAATCAGGTTCTAGTGACATTTCTAGCAACTTAGACAAATTAGCGACATCTAGCTTGACCTTTAAAGATGGTGCAGATACCCTGAATGTCGGTCTTGGCCAGTATATGGCTGGTGTATCGACTTTAAAAGATGGCTCAGCCAGTCTATCACAAGCCGTAACACAATATACTGATGGTGCAGCACAACTCGCCAATGGTACAAACCAACTAGCAACAGGAACAGCTAGTTTAGCAGCTGGTGTCTCTCAATTATCAAATAGTAATCCTAAGATACAAGAGTTACTTGATGGTAGTGCAGCACTTAGTAAAGGGTTGCAAAAAATGTCAGGTAGTATTTCTGTACCAGATTTATCAGACTTGAAAACAGGACTAGCTAATCTGCAAAATGAAATTAATACTATTCAAAACGCTAATCTACCAGCAAGTTTGACTACAGATTTAGCATATTTGAATACAGCACTTGGTACTTTAGAAACTGACCAAGCAACTAAGCTTAAAGCACTTAGGGCAACAAATGCTTATAAATCACATCCTGAAGAACAAGCAACACTGGAAGGATTAGTGAGTCCTTCACCATCACTAGTTAAAAATATTAAGGATGCAGCGACTGATCTACAAATACAAATTTCTTCATTAAGTATACATTTAGGGACTATTTCTGCAATAAGTGGGAAAGTTTTACCTGGTGCAAATGTTGCTATTGATCGTTTGACAGGTAGTTTGACAATAATTAAAACGGGTGTTGATGGTAAACTCTTACCAGGTGCTAATCTAGTCAATGTTGGGCTTACAAAACTTGTTGATGGTGTAAATAGTGCATCAGATGGCGCTAATAAACTCAACCAATCAACTGCACAAATCAACACGGGTGCACAAACACTTATTGGTAATAATACGCAACTTAACGCAGGTAGTAGTAAACTTGCGACTGGTGCTGCGCAACTGACACAGAATTCACCTAAGTTATTAGATGGGTCAGCTCAGTTAGCAAGTGGTGCGGCACAAATTTCAGATGGTTCAGGAAAACTTGCGAGTGGTAGTAATACCCTAACAAGTGGGATTGGGACGCTAACAGCTGGTGCGACAACACTTAACACGGGCCTAACAGATGCTAAGACCAAGCTTGCTGAAAATGCAACGGCTGAAGCAAACGCTAAAAAAATAGCAAGCCCGCTTAATATTACGCATCAAGACAAGGATAATTCACCCAAAAATGGTGTTGGTATGGCACCCTACATGATTTCTGTTGCCCTATTTGTCGGTGCTGTTGCAACCAATATGATCATTTCAGGTACTTTATCAGGAGAAAGTCCTAAGAGTCGACGCGATTATCTACTTGCTAGAATTGGTGTGAATGGCTTGATTGGTTTGGGAGAAGGCGTGCTAGTCTATCTAGCAGTTCATTTGCTTGGATTGTCTGCCAATCATGAATTAGCTATGTTTGGCTTTACTGTATTAGTTGCGGTGTGCTTCATGTTCATCGTCACCTTCTTCAACACCTGGTTAGGCAAACCAGGCGCCTTCCTGATGCTGATTTTACTCCTGTTACAACTGGGCGCTAGTGCAGGGACTTACCCACTCGCCTTAACCAGCAATTTCTTCCAAAAATTAAATCCTTGGATGCCAATGACTTATGCTGTGAAAGGTTTTAGACAAGTGATTTCTTTGACTGGACAAATTGGTCAGGAAACTGGTATTTTACTCGCTATAACAGTCGTTTGCTTCATCTTACTATCGTTTGTCGGATATAGAAAAGCAAAGGCTTAATCAGATATACAACACAAAGAAAGACTTTCCAAATATAGGAAGGTCTTTTTTATGTACCCAGCCTATCTCTTACTATCATAGGTGACCAGATCTAAGTCAAAACGCTAGAGGGAAAATTGCGATTAATGCCTAACAAAAAAACAAGTCACTAAGACTTGCGTTTCATCTATTAACCTTTGCATGCTAGGCAGTATGTTTATAGGAATAACTTTTCTAGTGTTTTTGCGACACCATCTTCATCATTTGTATAAGCAATTTGGTGATCAGCATGGGCAAGTAGCACATCACTGGCATTTTTCATGGCATAGCCAGTACCAGCAAATCCAAGCATTTCGACATCATTATGCTCGTCACCAAAAGCAATCAGATTTGATACATCTTGACCCGTCACATCAAGGTAATGCGCAAGTGCAGATGCCTTACTGATTCCTTTTGGTACAATTTCTAATATGCCATTTTGGCCACCCCAGGCACTAATGTTGACTTGATTGTCAAAATGGTCATTGATTTGGCTAGCAAGTAGCAGCTTATCAGTAATCCGCGTTTGGAGTAGGATGGCATTAGGATCATCATCGAGTTTGTCCATCCGCATTTGGTGATAGGCCTCGAAACTGTCGATACCAAAAATTTGCGGATTTGCTTTATCAAAGGCATTAATAAAAAATTTACGTCTGAATTCGGCAGCCAAAAAGTCTAGTTCGAATCTTTCTTCTTCTTTGATTAGCTCAAAGACCATCGCTTTATCGACATGCTTAGATAGGGCATGCGGCCAATGTTGGCCAGGGATGGAAATCATGGCCCCATTAAAGTTAATCATAGGTGTGTCTAACTCAAGATCTTGATAAATTTGTAGCGCCATCCGATAAGGTCGGCCTGTCGCAATGATGATGTGATGTCCTTGATTTTGAACTGATTTAAAAATTTGTTTCGTGTAGTCTGAAATGGTTACGCCATCAGAATACAAGGTTGTCCCATCAAGGTCAATAGCAATAATTTTTTTGTCTGTCATAGTTGCATGCTAGTTGAATCAAAGTAGTGGATGATTCAAGCCTTTCTACACCGATAGGTGCTTGTTTACTAGCTAGTTATGGCTAGTTTAAGTGATAACTTACTTAGTTTGTTCACCTCCAAGAAGAGGGAGTCCTAATTATTATATCATGTTTATGTCGTATCTTCAGTAAGTAAGCTAGTGCTCTCTCAGATTTATAGAGAAAAAACCGAACGTTTAAATCGAAAGTGATGTAAAAAAAAGGGAATACGTTGCAAGTCAGGGGGGGATACTTTAGAATAGTTAAGTAATCAATTATTGTATTTATAGAAGAGGAATCATTATGGATAAGTTTTTCAAACTTAAGGAAAACGGTACAACAGTCAGTCGTGAGATTGTGGCTGGTTTAACAACATTTTTTGCAATGAGCTATATCTTGTTTGTCAATCCTGCGATTTTATCGCAAACAGGGATGAACTATCAAGCAGTATTTTTAGCAACGATCATCGCATCAATCATCGGTACGCTAATCATGGGTCTTTTTGCTAATGTACCCTATGCACAAGCACCAGGTATGGGCTTAAACGCCTTCTTTACCTTTACAGTTGTCTTTGGTTTAGGGTATTCTTGGCAACAGGCCCTTGCCATGGTCTTCATCTGTGGTATCATTAATATCATTATTACGGTCACAAAAATCCGTAAATTAATCATCAAATCAATTCCTGAAAGCTTGCAACATGCCATCGGTGGTGGTATCGGTGTCTTTATCGCCTATATCGGTATCAAATCAGCAGGTTTACTTCATTTTACAATCGATCCAGGGACTTATAAGGTCATTGGTGAAGGTGCTGATAAAGGTAAGGCGACGATAGATGCCAGTGCCGCAGCGATTCCTGCCCTAGTTAACTTTAACAGCCCAGCAGTCCTAATCGCTATTGTTGGTATTGTTTTGACAGCTGTATTAGTTGTTAAAAACTTCAAAGGTGCGATTTTAATCTCAATCATCACAACAACAATCTTAGCCATTATTTTTGGTGTAGTTGACCTTGGCTCAATCGACTTTAAGGCTAACTCTTTAGGCTCTGCAATCGGTCATCTTGGTGATACCTTTGGTGCAGCCTTTGGTCACAAAGGGATGGGGACTTTATTCTCTGACTCTTCTAAAATTCCACAAGTCTTGATGACGATTTTAGCCTTTTCATTATCGGATACTTTTGACACGATTGGTACCTTCATCGGAACAGGCCGTCGGACAGGCATTTTCTCTAAAGAAGATGAAAAATCTCTTGAAAATGGCTCTGGTTTTTCATCGAAGATGGACAAAGCCTTGTTTGCTGATGCAGTCGCAACTTCTATCGGTGCGATCTTTGGGACATCAAATACAACAACTTATGTGGAGTCTGCAGCAGGTATCGGAGCTGGCGGTCGTACTGGTTTGACATCAGTCGTTACAGCGATTTGTTTCCTTTTCTCATCTTTCTTACTCCCATTTATCTCAGTTGTCCCTAGTGCAGCAACTGCACCAGTTTTAATCGTCGTTGGTGTGATGATGCTGGGCTCATTTAAAGAAGTGAATTGGTCAGACCTAGAAGAAGCAATCCCTGCTTTCTTCGCCTCAATCTTCATGGGCTTTGCCTACAGTATTTCATACGGTATCGCTGCAGGGTTTATCTTCTACACAATCATCAAAGTAGCTAAAGGTAAAGCAAAAGAAGTGAGTCCAGTTATCTGGGTCATTGATGTGTTATTCATTTTAAACTTTGTTATCTTAGCAACCATTCAATAACAGACACTAAAAGCGCTATTTTGTTTAACTCAGGTTAAGTAAAGTCGCTTTTTTTTAATTTTGTAGCAGTCACTAGCCTGACTATCATGCTGCACTAGAAAAGGTGCTGAAAACGTCTTGATTTTGAAATCAAGCTAATCATGATATAATGGAGCTATTAGTTTTTTTAAGGATAACAGGTACGATGTCTATGCATCAATATCTCAGTGTATCCTGACACTATTTCTATGGACAAGAAAGGACGAGGATGAATAAGGGGATCTTAATTTTAGCAATCATATTAACAGTAGGACTAGGATTTCTTAATCCTTTACTTGCACTGATAGCAGCAGGCGTTATTATTTTTAAGGTAGTCAAGGGGGATTGAACAGATGTTTTTATTAAAGGGGTTTAAAAAAATGTTAACGCTAAAGGTTGCCTTAGGCTGGTTAATTTTAGTGGCGGTTGGCTTCCTTGTGTTTTCAGTGATAACTGGGGGTGCTTATAAGCAAAAAGAGAATAAGCAGTCATATTCTTTGGTTAAATACATTAAACAAGCCAATGAGACCGTCTTTTTAAATGTTGGCGTACAATCGATTGAGACGAAAGCAAACAACACAACGATTCCTTGGACTAAAATCGGCATCCCACTTACTGAGAAAAAAGCAGTCATCATCCTAAATTTTGAGGCAAAGTTAGGGATCAAAAAAGCAGTTGACGTGGCTAAATTAAGTGAGAACAGCTACAAGATTACAGTACCAAAGTATGACGTCATTGGTATCGCTTTAGATAAAGAAGCGCCTTATCAACTATATGATGCGAGTGGTGAGTTGTTGAGCTACTCTACCTCTGATATCGATACTGGAGAATTGGTCACTAAAAAATTGTCTAATGCTAAGCAAAAAGAATATCTGAAGCAGTATAAGGACCAGATGAACAATGCGGCAAAGGCCTATTATCAAGCACTATTTAGCGCCATTGATAAAAATATTAGGTTAACATTTGTCTTTGCAGAGTAAGATATATTAGCATGAGTTTAAGTGAATTTTCTAGTTTTTCTCATCAAATAGTAAGGCACTTGTAAACTTTTACAGGTGTTTTTTTGATATAATTTAAGAGGTACCATTAGAAGTTGTCAAATAAAGAAAGTAGGTCAAGTTTTGACTTTAACACATAGAAGAAAAACGCGCGCTGTCATGGTAGGCAGTGGCGAGAACGCAGTTGTCATTGGTGGCCGTAACAAGGTCATCTTACAGTCCATGTGTACGACGAAAACACAGGACGTGGCAGCAACTGTCGAACAGATTCATCAGCTAGAGGAAAGTGGTTGCCAATTGGTTCGGGTTGCTGTACCTGATATGGAAGCTGCACTAGCGATCAAAGAAATTAAAGCTCAGATTAACATTCCTTTAGTTGCAGACATTCATTTTGATTACCGTCTGGCCTTACAAGCAATCGAATCTGGTGTTGATAAAATACGGATTAATCCTGGTAACATTGGTCGTAAAGACCGTGTGGCAAAGGTTGTAGAAGCTTGTAAAGCAAGAAATATTCCGATTCGTATTGGGGTTAATGCGGGATCTTTAGAAAAAAAATTCTTGCAAAAATATGGCTATCCAACAGCTCAAGGTATGTTGGAATCAGCGATTGAACATGTGGAAATACTAGAAGAACTAGATTTTCACGATATTATCATCTCTATGAAGGCATCAAATGTTGAATTAGCACTAGAAGCCTATCGATTAGCCGCAGAACGCTTTGACTATCCACTTCATCTTGGGATTACAGAAGCAGGCCCTTTGTTCTCAGGCTCCGTAAAATCAGCAGCAGGCATGGGGGCATTACTCTCATTAGGTATCGGTGATACCATGCGTATTTCATTATCTGCAGATCCGCGTGAAGAAATCAAAGTCGGTCGTGAAGTTTTGAAATCATTTGGCTTGATCGATAATGCAGCGACGCTTGTCTCATGTCCAACCTGTGGTCGTATTGAAATTGATTTAATCCCGATAGCAGAAGAGTTAGAAGCCTATATCGATAATATTAAAGCACCGATAACAGTTGCCATTCTAGGCTGTGGTGTAAATGGTCCTGGTGAAGCGCGTGAGGCAGATATCGGCCTTGCAGGTGGTGCAGGTAAAGGGATGCTCTTTAAAAAAGGCAAGATTATCAAAACAGTTGATGAAGCAGTCATGCTAACCGAGTTTAAAGCAGAGATAGATGCCATGTACAAACTGTTCCAAGAAACAGGTAAGTTACATTTAGATGAAGATTCTGAGACTGCTGAAGTTTAGGAAAGAAGCAGGTAAGTAGCGCGTGTCAATTTTATTGTATCTATTTGGAATCAGTACGACAATCACACTAATTACTGGATTTTTATATGTTAGACAACTTAAAACGGAGTTACGTACTTTAAAAACGGGCTCACGTTTTATTTTGTTGCTCATGATGTTATTTGTGACGATTAACCTGTTATTTATGAACTTGAGATGGGATACTGTTTTACTCATCGAGGTGATTCTAGGGCTTATCCTATTGTTTATTGGCGGGATCATCTTATTTATCTTTCTGATTGTTGAAAGTATCAAAGTATGGCGTTTGGAGAGTCATAGTTTAGGGAATTTACTCCTGCCCCTATCAGTAATTGCTTATTTTGTAGTAGGTAGACTGACAGATGCCTTAGTTGTCCTGCCAGAAAAATATGATTGGCTCAAATATATCAGCGTCTTTTATGGCTTATTTTTACCCTTCATCATCTGGCAATTTTTGGTATTTTTAGTATCTAGTCTAATCTATGCCAAGCAAGCGCCATTAAAAAGCAAAAATAAACAGTATTTTGTCGTACTAGGTGCTGGTTTGGTAAATGGTGATCGGGTCGGTAAATTATTGGCTGCTCGGATTGAAAAAGCAGTCAGTTTAGCGCAAGCAGAAACGATTATCATTTTTTCTGGAGGACAAGGGGCTGATGAGAAATTATCAGAAGCAAGTGCCATGCAAGCTTATGCGGTATCAGAGTTGCACTTTCCAGAGCATCGGACGCTGTTAGAGGACAAAAGTCGGACGACATATGAAAATCTCGTCTTCTCATCAGCACTGATCCAGGAAAACCCCTTTTCTTTCTTTACGTCTGACTATCATGTCTTACGTGCAGCTATTTTTGCTAAATCGTTAGGCTTAAATGCACAAGGATATGGTGGGAAGACTGCCCTTTATTATCGAATACCTGCCTTTATCAGAGAATTCATTGCCATCATTAATACGAAAAAAAGAACATATGCCATCCTGATTTTTCTAATGCTTATCTTACCTATGTGCTTGCTACTTATTATGAGTAAGCTGATTAACTGATGCGTTAGGAAACCGCGATGTCGTCTGTTGCTTACTATCAGCATGAAAGAGTCTAAGGGCTCTTTTTTGGGTTTATCAGCTATCTAAGATTGGCGATTAATGAAGCATTTCCGTGATAACGTGATCAAATAATCAATAATGAGTGTCGTCGTGCACTTAAACGAATAAGTAGTTTGAAAAAAGACTTATTATGTCACTAAAACCGAACGATAGCTACTTGTTATTACTAAAAGTAGTGGAATTTACTATTTTTCACCAAACGATAAGTGTAGAATAAGATACATGAGATATTTCTAAAGCTTTGATTGACCCAGTCAAAAAAAGTACCCTGAAGTGCCAGAAAATTAAAAGAATGGTGTAAAATGACTTACGAAGTAAAATCACTTAATGAAGAATGTGGCTTATTTGGTGTATGGGGCCACCCTGATGCAGCAAAATTGACTTATTTTGGTTTACATGCCTTACAGCATAGAGGGCAAGAGGGTGCAGGGATTATTGCAAATAATAACGGGCATCTTAAGGGACATCGAGATTTGGGCTTGTTGTCAGATGTGTTCAAGGATGAGAAAAACTTTGACCGTTTAGCAGGAAATGCGGCCATTGGTCATGTTCGCTATGCGACAGCAGGATCTGCCTCTATCGATAATGTACAACCCTTTCTCTTTAATTTCCATGATGCCCAGTTAGGCCTTTGTCATAACGGTAATCTGACAAATACACGCACTTTAAAGCGGGATTTGGAGTCAAAAGGGGCTATTTTTCACAGTAATTCAGATACTGAAATCTTGATGCATTTAATTCGTCGTGGCTTGTCGCCTAATCTGATGGATAATGTCAAGTCAGCGCTTAACACAGTTAAGGGAGGATTTGCTTATCTACTGATTACTGAGGATAAAATTATTGCTGCACTTGATCCAAATGGCTTTCGACCACTAGCTATCGGCAAGTTGGCCAATGGGGCTTACGTCATTGCCAGTGAAACGTGTGGTTTGGACGTCGTAGGTGCAACATTTGTGCAAGACGTTTTACCAGGTCAAGTTGTGACGATCGATGATGCTGGTGTTCATATCGATACCTACACAAATGACGTTGATCTTAAAATTTGTAGCATGGAATTTATTTATTTTGCCCGCCCAGATAGTAATATCTATGGGGTGAATGTTCACACTGCCCGGAAAAATATGGGTAGACTGCTAGCCAAAGAGAATCCACATATTGAAGCGGATATCGTCGTGGGGGTACCTAACTCGTCATTATCAGCGGCGTCAGGTTTTGCAGAAGAATCAGGATTGCCTTATGAGATGGGCTTGGTCAAAAACCAATATATCCAGCGGACTTTTATTCAGCCAACCCAAGAACTTCGTGAGCAAGGGGTTCGGATGAAGCTATCAGGTGTTCGTAGTGTTGTCGAAGGTAAGCGCGTGGTCATGGTGGATGATTCAATCGTTAGGGGAACGACATCGAAACGAATCGTTGCCTTACTTAAAGCAGCGGGGGCAGCAGAGGTCCATGTTGTGATTGCGAGTCCACCGCTTGCCTATCCTTGTTTCTACGGGATTGATATTCAAACACGTCAAGAATTAATCGCGGCCAATCATTCTGTAGCAGAGATCAATGAGATTATAGGGTCAGATACTCTACATTTCTTATCAATAGAAGGTCTTAAAGCTGGCATTGGCTTAGGAGATCAAATCTGTACCTCTTACTTTGATGGGATTTTCCCGACCCCTCTCTATGATTATGAACATGACTATAATCTTGGCTTAAAGGAAAAAGTGTCCTTCTATTAAGCAAGTGCGTAACTAAAGATAATAGACAAGTGCCTCATAAACGAGGAAGGCTTGTCTTTTTTATTGTCAGGCGTCAGCAGATAAAAAGCTTGATTGGCTATCATATCAGCTGTAAGTCAAACTGGTCCGCTTTGACTGAGCAAGTAAGCTCAGTATGCTATAATAAACTATGATAATTTTTCCTAAAGGATTTAAGATAGGTGCTAGGACGGTTAAAACAGTTATTGCAGCCAGCCTAGCGATTTTTATAGCAGATCTGCTTGGCTTAGAATACGCGACGGCAGCAGGTGTTATTGCCATTTTGAGTGTCACGAATACAAAGAAATCAACGTTTAAGAGCGGTAAAAATCGACTCTTAAATTTTTTGTTTGCCATGCTGCTGTCAACGATACTGTTTAATCTACTCGGTCATCACGTCCTTATCTTTAGTCTCTTTTTGCTAGTTTTTATTCCGTGTTCCGCTGCCTGGGGTATGTCTGAGGCAATCGCACCAAATGCTGTTTTGGTGACACACCTTTTAGTTGCACCTCAGATCACGACATCCCTTTTGTTAAATGAATTTTTACTGAACTTTATCGCCATATCGCTAGCTTTTATCGTCAACTGGAAGATGCCTAATTTTCAGGATGAATTGACTGCACGAGAAAAGCGCGTCGAACACCATTTTCGGGATCTCTTTAAGCGCTTAAGTTTTATCATGGATAAAAAAATAGAGCAGACACATTTTTTACATAAGGTCGAAGATCTAGAAGGCTATATCCTGGATAGTTTGGTGATTGCTAGAAGACATATGGATAATAAACTGAGTGGTAATACCAGTGGTAGTTATGATTATTTGACCATGAGAGCGACACAGGTTGAACTTTTTCGGGAAATAACTGAAATTTTGATTCAGATCGATATGACCGGTCAAGACCAACAGTTTCAATCACTAGAACAGCTGTTTAAGGCCATTAGTGACACCTATGCTCGCGATAATAATGGTAAGGCATTGATGGCACAAACTGAAGAGATATTAACGCACTATCGTGCCAGTGAGCTACCAAAAACAAGGGAAGAATTTGAAGTCCGTGCTAGGTTATTCCAAATACTCCAGTTAATTCAAACCTTTATCCAAATCAAGCATGATTATGTAATAGAAAGTAGAGCTTAAAATAATGACCAAAAAACAACTTGAGTCGAGCTTATTATTAGGGTTAACAGCCTTCATTTGGGGGATTGCCTTTGTTGCTCAGAAATCAGGTGCGAGCGATGTAGGCCCGCTCACCTTTAGCGCAAGTCGTTACTTTTTGGGTGCCATCGCCATCCTGCCGTGTGCTTATTTTTTCAGTGAGAAAAAGATGCCGACCGCAAAACGACGCCTATCTTTATTAGCTGGTAGCCTTTGTGGCGCCCTGTTATTTGTCGCAAGCTTCTTACAGCAGATCGGTATCCAGCAGACAACTGTTGGTAAGGCAGGCTTTATCACAACGCTTTACATCATCATCATTCCCTTGATTGGCTTGCTATTTAAGCAACAAGTTGCCAAGCACGTCTGGTTTAGTGTGCTGTTAGCGCTAGTTGGCATGTATCTGCTTTGTTTGACAGATGGTAGATTTAGCATACAATCTGGTGATGTCTATGTCTTTTTTTGTGCGATTGGCTTTGCCTGTCAAATTCTGATTATCGATTATTTTCTACCCAAAGTAGATCCTATTTATTTTGCCATTACGCAGTTTTTTGTAGCGGGTCTGATCGCACTGATTTTCCTGCCTTTCTTTGAACCACTAGATTTTTCAGGCATCATGTCAGCTAAAGTTTCGATTCTATACGCTGGTGTCATTTCAGCTGGTATCGGCTATACCATGCAAATCATCGCGCAAAAACACGTACAACCAATACTCGCCTCTATGATTATGAGTCTAGAAGCTGTCTTCTCACTACTGGCAGGATTTCTGATTTTAGGAGACCGACTATCTAGCCGAGAACTGATAGGCTGTCTGCTAGTATTTGTGGCCATTATCTGTGCCCAATTACCGATTGACAAAATAAAGCAAAAAATCGGTAAGCGCAATTTGGCAGGCCGATTTGACTAGCTCTAGTTGATAAGGTCTGTTAATCACGAAGCAGAACGACAAGCAATCGACCTGTGATAGCGTGGGTTGTTTTTTTCTATTTCCTTAAGTAAAGGAAGTACAGTTTTATGATTAAATAATAGGTCAAATTAGACAAGAGAGAGTTATCATGATATAATCAGACTATATTAAAGAAAGAGAAATTCAGATGATGAAAAAATTTTTACGATTAATGTTAGCGCTTACACTGATGCTGCCCTTTGGTGCAGCGACAGTGCAAGCAAATGACCAGTTGGCAGTGGATCAACAGGAAAAAGAAAATCTACAAAAGCTAGAGCTTTATCAGATGATGGATCGTAATCTCAGAGAGATCGGCTTATCTTTTGAGATGTTGTCTAAAACACAGATCGATTTTTCAAATACCAGTTATCCATCCCCCGTTCCTGAGCCGACAATACGCGCAAGAGCAGCAGTAGATGATCCTAACTATGAAGAGACCAAGCGATATTTATCAGTTAATCAGTATGCACAAAAACGTTATGGCAGTAATCCGACAGAAGAGCAAAAGATGAAGATGTATCTGCTCTACTATTTTGACGTAGAAGATTCTGATAAGGCAACTGGAAAAGTCGGACCAAACTTACGTCGCGATTATTATCTCCCAGACTATATGGGTGAGAATGACGAAAACGTCTATAATGCCTTTATCCGGACAACCTATGGGGGTAAGACATTAGAAAGAGCCAAGACGACAGCTGAGTTAGTTAAAAGTGGTTCTGGGCTGGAAAAAATCAGTATTAAGAAATTAATAAATAACTATAGATCAATTAAAACATGGGTCGAGGAAGCAAAAAAATCTAGAAAAGCGTGGTTATTTAGAAAAAAAGCTGACACTTATCTTAAAAATGATGTCTTACGGAATGTCAAAACGGTAGATGGGTTCATGCGTTACTGGGACGAGGCAGTTAGTAAGACACCGGGTGAGCGGGTTGATGAGAAGACCAAAGATACAATCAAAGAGTTTGTAATTGGTGCTGCTTTTAGTGTTTGCTTAGGGACACCAATAGGCATAGTAGCAGTAGTGACGCAATATACAGTATCAAATTTGGCGCTCACCTACCTATCTTTATATGATCGGGCTGCCATTAATGCTTTGGCTTATACGCGTAGTACTAGAATTACGCTCAGACAGTACGCATCATGGTGGTGATATAAGTGACAGTAAGGAGTCATTATCATGGATAAGCAGACACTTGTTAAAAATGCTAGGAGACTTAGGATAGGGCGGTGCTTCGCTTATATTGATATCCTGATATTTTCTGCCTTTTATTTTGACGGTACTCACTATATTATATCCCCATTTGTTGATGGCTATTCAACTGCTACTGATCTTCAAAGTGTTGGTTATGCTACTAGTTATGTGACTTTATTTGTGGATTGGGCAAGCTATGTTCTCATTATTTTCACTACGCTAGGTTACGTTTCAGATGAGGTCATTCTTGATAAAAAAAAACTAAGAAAACGAAGTTTCGTCTTATTTTTGATCAGTATCTTACTTTTAACACTGACCCTATTGATTAGTCCATTTCTTGAGAATTCGATTCTTTGGAAATTAGATATCAAGCATACAACCCAATTAATGGGCAGATTATATAGGCATTATAGTCTTTTTATCCTCTATACCTTTATCCGCTGGGTAGGGAATTTCGATTACTATAAATATTATCATTATGAAAAAGGGGAAACCTATAATCATACATTTTTTTACTATCTGTTTATTGGTGTGCTCATACTATCCTTCATATATGGTCTATTTTTGGAGATATTACAAAAATATGCATTCTGATCAGGACATGTCGCTAAATGAAAAATCATAAGGAGTCATTAGCATGGATAAGCAGACACTGAAGCAACTTAACTCTTGTCTGTTGAAAGGCAACATTTTTAAAGGATGGAGAAATGAACAAAACTAAGCTAAAAGTAATACTGGGTAGTTTATTGGTCATCACGGTTGCACTATTATTACGTCTTAAGGGAAATATGGATCAAAAAAGGAATGAAAAGGAAAATATTGATAATCAACGCATAACAGCAATGACCGTTAAAATGATAGAACCAAGAGTTGAAAAAATCATATTTAGTAAGTCTTTTTTCTATTCTAGAATTGGTATTTGTAATATTCGAGCTCGTATTGTGATTGGTGGCAAGTCATATAAGGAGATACTTTCCAAAAAGGAAATAGTTGCTGGCGATCGGTTGCCGGAAGCAGATGATAGGGTGCAAACAAAAGTGCCACTTCTTGTCATATATAGTGATGGGAAAGAGGAAATTTTGGAGGATAAGCCCTAAAGCATAGTCGATTATTGATTCAAAAGTGAACCATCTACCGTAGTACTGACTAACGGATAACTCAAAAAAGCAACAGACGATCATCAATCGTCTGTTGCTTTCTTTTTTTGCTTATTTGACAAACATGGCATCTCCAAAACTGAAGAAGCGATAATGCTCATCTATTGCGTGCTGGTAGGCTGATAAGACAAACTCACGGCCAGCAAAGGCAGAGACTAGCATGACCAGTGTTGATTTCGGTAGATGGAAGTTAGTAGAGAAGGCATCAACCACTTGGAACTGATAGCCTGGTTTGATGAAGATATTTGTCCAGTCACTATCTGCCTGAACTTGTCCATCGAATTTCTTTGCGACAGATTCCAGTGTCCGAATAGACGTTGTACCGACTGCGATAACACGTTTTCCAGCAGCTTTTGTCTCATTAATGATGTCAGCTGTTTCTTGGGGTAGAATATAAAATTCACTATGCATATCGTGTTCTTCTATGTTATCGACGCTGACAGGACGGAAAGTTCCCAGCCCGACATGCAAGGTAACCCAAGCGATGTTAACCCCCTTGGCTTTGATTTGCGCAAGTAAGTCGTCAGTGAAATGCAAGCCAGCAGTTGGTGCAGCAGCAGAGCCGTTTTCTTTGGCGTAGACAGTCTGATAGCGACCTTGATCAGCTAACTTTTCATGGATATAAGGGGGAAGTGGCATCTCACCTAGGCTCTCAAGGACTTCTAAAAAGATACCATCGTAATTAAAAGTGACGATCCGGCCACCATGATCTAAGGAGTCATCGACTACTGTAGCTGTTAAGCGACCATCACCAAAGGTAATCATAGTTCCATTTTTAAGCTTTTTAGCAGGTTTTGCAAGGACTTCCCAAGTATCATCGACAGTGTTTTTTAAGAGCAATAGCTCGATATGGCCCCCCGTATCAGCTTTTTGACCGTGGAGGCGGGCAGGTAATACGCGTGTATTATTTAGGACGAGTGTATCGCCACTGTTTAATTCGTCAATAATATCAAAAAAATGCTTATCTGTCATCGTCTGTTTTGTCTTATCAATCACTAATAAACGGCTTTCAGAACGATGTTCAAGTGGTGTCTGAGCGATGAGTGTCTCAGGTAAATCAAAATTAAAGTCTTCAATATTCATAGTTAAAATTATAACATTTTTGGGAGGTTAATGCTTGACAAATGGACAGAAAAGGAATACAATTGGTCTATACCAATAAAGCGTATTCATTCATTTATTTAGAGGAGAAAATAATGAAAGTCATAACAGTTAAAAATCAACTTGAAGGTGCTAAAATCGGCCTGGATATAGTATCAGAAAAAATGGCAGCAGGTGCTAAAACATTTGGCTTAGCTACCGGCTCAACACCAGTTGAATTTTATAATCAAATTATTAATAGTGATCTTGATTTTACAGATAAAACATCTATCAACTTAGATGAGTATGTCGGCCTTGATGGATCAGATGAGCAATCTTATCGCTATTTCATGAGCCAACATCTCTTTAATGAAAAACCTTTTAAAGCCAACTTCTTACCAAATGGTAAGGCTGCTGATTTGGATAAAGAAGTGAAAGCATACGATGAAATCATCGATGCTCATCCCATTGACTTGCAAATCCTGGGTATTGGTCAAAATGGTCATATTGGCTTTAACGAACCAGGCACATCATTTGATGTGACAACGCACGTTGTAGACTTAACACAAAGTACAATCAAAGCTAATTCACGCTATTTTGCTAATGAAGCTGATGTACCAAAACAAGCTGTATCTATGGGAATTGCAAGTATTCTAAAATCTAAAACCTTGATTTTGATGGCTTGGGGTCATGAAAAAGCCGAAGCAGTAAAAGGCATGATTGAAGGGGAAGTTACTGAAAGTTTACCTGCATCAGTCTTACAACAACATGATGATGTGATTGTCATCATCGATGAAGCTGCTGCTAGTCTATTGAACTAAAAAAAGTCCTTGATGATCGTTATCATCAAGGACTTTTTTAGTGTTATATCGCTTAAACGTTCAAGACTTTGTTTAGGAAATCTTTCAAACGTGGATGTTGCGGGTTATCAAATAATTGATCAGGTGTACTATCTTCTAAAATCTGACCACCATCTGTAAAGATGACGCGGTTGGCCACTTTACGAGCAAATCCCATTTCGTGGGTAACGATCAACATGGTCATGCCTTCTTTAGCTAAATCTTGCATGACTTCTAAGACATCGCCTACCATTTCTGGGTCAAGTGCTGATGTTGGTTCATCAAACAACATGAGATCAGGGTCCATAGCCAGTGCGCGAGCAATGGCAACACGTTGTTTTTGACCACCAGACAAGCTTTCAGGCATGGCATCAGCCTTATCAGACAAGCCCACTTTTTCGAGCAAATCAAGCGCTTTTGTATGTGCTTCAGATTTAGTCATTTTTTTAAGTTCAAGTGGTGCATAAGTGATGTTATCAATCACCGTCATATTTGGAAATAGATTGAACTGTTGGAAAACCATGCCAACCTCTTGACGTACTTGGTTAAGGTTGGTCTTTTTATTAGATAAATCATAGCCGTCGACGATAACACTACCAGAGGTAATCTCTTCTAAGCCGTTAAGCGTTCTAAGAAAAGTTGACTTACCAGACCCAGAAGGGCCAATAATACAAACAACGTCACCCTCGTTAAACTTAGTTGAGATACCTTTTAAGACTTCGTTAGTCCCAAAAGATTTATGTAAATCAGTAATATCAATTTTTAGTTTTGCCATTATTTCATATTCCTTTCAAGTCGACGCGCAAAGATTGTCAAAGCGAGAATAACAATGAGATAGATGATTGCAATCAAGCCATATACTTTAAATGATTGGAAGTTTCTAGCAACAATAATTTTACCAGTTTGTAGGAGCTCAATTAAGCCGATAGCTGAAATGATTGTCGTGTCTTTCAATGAAATGATAAATTGATTGACCAAACTTGGAATCGTAATTTTCACTGCTTGAGGTAGGATGACACGTTGCATGGTCTTAACATATGAGACACCTAGTGAACGTGAGGCTTCCATCTGTCCAGTTGCAACAGAATTAACACCACCACGCACGATTTCAGCGATGTAAGCAGATGCATTTAAGGTCAGTGCGATAATACCAGCGGCAAAGTCATTAAGTGGACTAGGTTGACCAGTAATCGACTCAAACAGGTTAGGAATACCATAGAAGATAAAGATGGCAAGTACCATCAAAGGCACACCACGTACGAGGTCAACATAAACTTTAGTGAAGCCACGTAAGAATTTGCTAGGCGATACACTGAATAGCCCAAATATAATCCCAACGATCAAGGCAAGAACAAATGAGACCAAAGTTAGCGCAAGTGTATAGCCAAGTCCGGATGCCAGTTGTTGCCAGTTGTTTTTGATGATCCCAATCATCGTTGACTCATCTACTTTTTTATCGTCAGATGCATCATTTCCCATGTATTTTGCAACAATTTTATCATACTGGCCATTAGCTTTAATTTTCTTTAAGCCAGCATTGAACATCGAAATAAGCTCAGGATTCTCGCCTTTTTTAACGGCAAAACCATATTCCCCTATTTTTTCAGGTGTGATGGGTGTTGCAAATTCTTGACCTTGAATAATGGCATATTTGACCACGGGTTCATCATCCATAAAGGCATTGATTGAACCAGTGTTTAAGCTTTGATACATGGTATCAGCAGCATCGAAGACTTTGACCTTATAGCCATATTTATCTTTATTTTTATCGATAAATGCTTGAGATGCCGTCCCATTTTTGACACCAACTGTTTTCCCTTTTAAATCTTTGTAAGATTTGATGTCAGTTGTTGTCTTTTTGACAGCAAGACTAGCATTGGCTGTGAAGTATGGATCTGAAAAGTCAAAGACATTTTTACGTTCAGCTGTAATCGACATCCCAGCGATCATGCCATCGGCATGTCCTGCTTGTGTTTGGTCAACGGCAGTTTGAAAGCCGACGAAGTCCATCGCCATCTTAAAGTTCTCGGTTTTAGCGATTGCTTTGAGTAAATCAACATCTATGCCCACATACTGTTTATCTGAGTTTTGGAATTCAAATGGTGCAAAGAGTGAATCAGAGGCGATTTTATAGCTATCTTTTACTGGTTTATCATCAGCTTTTACACTCGTTATCGACAATAAGGTGACGAACAAGGTGACTAGCATCAATAATTTCTTTTTCATAAGTTGTTCCCTTTCAAGTATATTCTCTATTATTTTAGCATAAAATTGACGCAAAATAAAGACAATGAAAAAAGATGTCATTATTTCTGACATCTTCTGATTGTTCAACAATTTAACATGCTGATTTTATTTATCAACTACTTTATCAGTGGTGACAAGGCAAGTCATTAAAATATCAATAAGTCTTTAGCCGAATGGGTCAAACTTTCAGCACCAGTAGCAGTCACGTAGAGACAATCTTCTATGCGCACACCCACTTGATTTGGGATATAAATACCGGGTTCAACAGAGAAACACATGCCAGTTTCGATCGTAATATCTTCACTGCCACCGATAGAAGGGTATTCATGGACATCCATGCCGATACCGTGTCCTGTACGATGCGTAAAGTAGTCACCGTATCCTGCTTTTGTAATGATATCACGTGCCACCTTGTCAACTTCAAATGCAGTCACACCAGGTTTGACAAAGTCTAATGCAGCTTGCTGTGCTTGACGTGTAATCTCATAGATTTTGCGATCAAAGTCAGTAGGTTGACCGATTGCGATTGTCCGAGAGGCATCTGATGCATAGCCATTTGACATGACACCTAAATCAAAAAGTAATAATTTATTTTGTTGGATGGCAACAGCTTCAGGTACACCATGAGGATTGGCTGCTCTGGCTCCTGTCAAGACCATGGTATCAAAGCTCATCTCCGAAATGCCTTGACGTTTCATTTCAAATTCGATTTTGGCCACAACATCCATCTCAGTCAGGTCTTTTTCTGATGCGGCAAACTTGAACCCGATATCAAAACATTTATCAGCGTAATCACCAGCAACGACCATCTTTTGAATCTCATCAGCTGTCTTAAATAAGCGCATTTGATTGATTAAGGGTGTTAGATTTTTAAAACTTACTTCATTAAAGACTGACTTGAGGCCATCACTTTTACTGAGAATAAGATGGTCAAATTCAGCAGCGATTGTCTTAACACGGTAGCCCTTTAGTTTAGTCGCGATTTTTTCCCAAGGATTTTCGCTATCAGCATATCCGATGACATCAAAGCTCACATGAGTTTTAGCTTTTTCAACTTCAAGCTCTGGTGTCAGCATGATTGGCTCCCGATCAGGGAATACCATCAGGCCCAGGATACGTTCGTGTGGATCCATGGCAAAACCTGTTAGATAGTTAACAGTAGTTGGATTAGTAATGAAGGTCATATCCCATTCTTGTTGATTGAGATAATTAGTAATTTTTTGTAGTTTAGTCATACCTCTATTTTGCCATTTTATGGCTAAAATTGCTATGTCTAACGATTATAAATGATAAAAATGTATAAGAGGTTTGACAAGTGTGCTATAATTAAATAGTCATCTTATTCAGTCAGGCATTTGTTAACTGAATATTGACCTATCTGCTACTTTATACTTTAGAAAAAGAGGAACTGTCATGTCACAATCTCATAGCCTTATTACTGAGTTACAAGCAAAAATTCATGAAAAAGACCCAGGTCAAGTTGAATTTTTACAAGCAATTGATGAGTTTTTTGCAAATTTAACACCTTTTTTAGATAAACACCCTGAAATTTCAGAAAAGCATATTTTAGATATGATAACAGAACCTGAGCGTGTGCTTCAGTTTCGTGTGCCATGGCAGGATGACCAAGGCGAATGGCGGATTAACAGAGGATTCCGTGTGCAGTTTAACTCAGCTATCGGGCCTTATAAAGGTGGCTTACGATTTCACCCCTCAGTGAATCTGTCTATCCTTAAATTTTTAGGATTTGAACAAATTTTCAAAAATGCCTTGACAGGTCTACCTATTGGCGGTGGTAAAGGTGGGTCAGATTTTGATCCTAAAGGGAAGTCTGATAGTGAAATCATGCGCTTTTGTCAGAGCTTTATGACTGAATTACATCGTCATATTGGGCCAAACTTAGATGTACCAGCAGGTGATATCGGAGTAGGTGGTCGTGAAATTGGCTACCTTTATGGTCAGTATAAACGCTTGCGCGGCAATGACCAAGGCGTCCTAACAGGCAAAGGTCTCACCTTTGGTGGGTCATTAGCTCGGACAGAAGCAACAGGTTATGGCCTCGTCTATTTTGTTAAGCACCTCTTAGCAAATAGTGACGATAGTTTTGAGGGCAAGACAGTACTGGTTTCAGGTAGTGGTAACGTCGCGATTTATGCGATCGAGAAAGTACATGCCTTAGGTGGACTTGTGGTCACTGCATCGGACTCGTCTGGTTATATTTATGACCCAGAAGGGATTGATCTTGACTTATTAAAAGACATAAAAGAAGTGAAACGTGAACGCCTAACTGAATATGTGAAAGCAAGACCGTCAGCAACTTATGTTGCAGGAGAATCGGTCTGGCAACATCAAGTCAAGGCAGATATTGCATTACCATGTGCGACGCAAAATGAAATTGATACCGAAGGGGCTAAACGCCTGATCGAAAATGGTGTTAAAATCGTTGCTGAAGGGGCAAATATGCCGACGACCCTTGCAGCGGTGGATATCTTACATGCTGAGCAGATAACGTATTGCCCTGGTAAGGCAGCAAATGCTGGTGGGGTTGCTGTTTCGGCGTTAGAGATGAGCCAAAACTCAGCAAGACTGTCTTGGACTTTTGATTATGTGGATCAAGAGTTAGACAAAATTATGCAGATGATTTATGAAAACTGTCGTGATACAGCAGCAGAATTCGGCTTGGAAAATAACTTACTCGCCGGTGCCAATATCGCAGGCTTTAAAAAAGTAGCTGAGGCGATGTTAGCACAAGGATTAGTATAAGTAACAGTCACAGCCAAGGCGGCTAATATCCGGTAGGCGTTGTCAGTTATTGTTATCGGTTTAAAACGATCAAGAAAGTCAAGCAATTGACTTTTTTTGATGTCAAAAATAATGATGCTAAAGGATCAGCTAGTTGTCTTTTAATTGAAAAAGGACAGAAATCAAACAAGTTAAGGGCAAGCTATATCTGCTGTTTAGCCTTACTTAATAGGCATTTTTTGATCGACTGTCAATTTTTATATAAATTTTAGGTAATATATCTTGAAAACCTTTTCATAAAATGATAAAATATACAAATGAAATGAAAATATTATTTTCATGAAAAAGGTGTAAATGAGGAGTAGAATAAAAATGGATAATGAAACAATTACAATATATGACGTCGCGCGTGAAGCAGCAGTGTCGATGGCGACAGTCAGCCGCGTTGTGAATGGCAACCAGAACGTCAAGGAAGCAACACGCCGTAAAGTATTAGACGTCATTGAACGCCTAGATTATCGCCCGAATGCTGTGGCGCGTGGGCTTGCATCTAAAAAAACAACAACAGTCGGTGTTGTCATACCTGATATCTCAAATAGTTATTTTGCAAGTCTGGCCCGAGGCATCGATGACATCGCAACGATGTATAAGTATAATATCGTCATCGCAAATTCAGATGGAGATGATGATAAAGAGATTAATGTTGTGAACACGCTTCTTGCTAAGCAGGTCGATGGCCTTGTCTTCCTAGCACATGACTTATCTGACAAAATACGTGCTGAATTTTCGCGTACAAGAACACCGATTGTCTTAGCTGGTGCAGTAGATCACGAAAGTCAAATTCCTTCAGTTAATATCGACTATAAGCAAGCGACTAAAGATGTGACGCTTGAACTTGCTAAAAATAATCAAAAAATTGCCCTTGTTGCAGGACCTATGGTCAATGCAATTAATGGTAAAGAACGTCTGATTGGCTATCAAGCTGCCTTGTCAGAAAGCGGTCAAACTTTCTCTGAAGGTCTTGTCTTTGAAACAAATTATAGTTTCAATGATGGCATGAAACTAGCTGAACGTGTCAAAGCATCAGGTGCAACTGCTGCTGTCGTAACAGATGACGAAGTTGCTGTTGGCTTATTAAACGGTTTGGTCAATAACGGTGTTAATGTACCGGAAGACTTTGAAATTATTACAGCCAATAACTCAGTCATCACTGAATTTACACGACCAACTTTATCGTCTATTGAACAGCCTTTATATGATTTAGGTGCTGTATCGATGCGTCTATTGACTAAGATGATGCATAAAGAAGAAGTAGATGAAAAACGCGTGATTCTACCTCACGGTATCGTCAAACGCGGTTCTACAAAATAAGGTAGCGAATACATCCTATATAAATTGCGAGCGAAAGCGGGCAGTTTTTATTTTTATCATGATAGGTGCATTTTATTACCTATCCCCCTTTGCGAGGTTAAGATGACTAGAAAACCTATCCTGTCGGCACTTGTTGTCATAAATTTTATCATTTACATTTCACTCGGTTTGCCGGATTCTATACTGGGTAGCGCTTGGCCAAGTATGCGTGAGACGTATGGCATGGGTGCTAGTCAAATCAGTTATTTGACAACCATTATCCTACTGTTTTCAGTGCTATCGAGTTTACTCTATACAAAAATTGCGCGCTATTTTACGACGTCGCAAGTTATTTTTACCAGCATGATATTGGTCATCATTGGGTTAGGGTTAATGATGATGACATCAACTCCTTGGGTCCTATTTATATCAACGCCATTTATGGGGATTGGACAAGGTGCTATCGACGTCACCGTTAATCATTTTGCGGCTAAGCATCTACCAAGCTCACTCATGAGTCTCTTGCATGGGTTTTATGGGGTAGGCGTCAGTATGAGTTCAGCCATCTTGACTTTTTTCTTAGCCAATTTTGCGAGTTGGCGCTTAGCTATCGTAACGATTGCTATACTTGAAATCTTGATATTGGGCTTGGTTTTCATCTACCGCAGGCATTTCTCTGAGCCAGATGATGAGGCACTAGATCACCATAATGATACGAGTCAGCCAGTCAGCCAAAAATTTAAGCTCAGCTATCTGATCAGTCCCTTATTTTATTTCTTTTATGCGATAGAAGGGGTAGTCGGGGTCTTTCTAGCAACCTACTATGTCGAAACATTTCATGTGAGTAGTGCAGAAGCTGCGTTTTTCACAACGTTATTCTGGCTGGGCTTGATGTTTGGCAGATTTTTAACAGGTGCCTTAACGCGTTTTTTTAGTGATAGAGCGATTTTATTTGGTCACTTATTAGGCCTTGTCGCCATGTCTTTGACGTTATTACTACCACCTGGTGTTTATACTGTTTTGACTGCCTTCATGTTAGGACTTGCCATGTCTTCACTGTACCCCTTGATGATGATGGTGCCAAATCGCATCTATTCAGAACCAATTGCCAAACAAGTGATTTCTTATAATGTCGGCTTTTGTATGTTAGGAACACTCATTTTCCCCCTGATTTTTAGTGGTTTATTTAAAAATCTAGGATTTGGTATCTTCCCCTATCTGATTTGTGGCTTGACGCTTGTCTTATTCATGATCGCAGGCTATATTTTTAAAAAGTATCAAACAATCTAGTCACAACTTGATTGTTTTTTATTTATGTCACTTTCTATTTTGACTTTTATCTAAATAGTGGTATAATCTATTTAGAAATAAAACTAAATAGAAGAGGAGGACCTGATGAGTGTACAACAAACATTAAAAGCAATCGCTAACCCGGTTAGACGGGAGATCCTAACGATTTTGAAAGTGGGTCGACTGTCCGCTGGAGACATTAGTGATAACTTTGCACTAAGTCATGCGACTGTATCCAGTCATTTAAAGGTACTTAAAGAAGCGGACTTGATTCGGGAGAGTAAGTATAAAAATTTTATATACTACGAACTGAATCTCAGTGTATTTGAAGAAACCATGTTTTGGTTGAAAGGATTTTTAGGTGAAAAAGATGAAAATTAAAGAAATGACATGGCCTATCTTGTTAGGTCTGCTACCGATTGTGATTGGCTTAGTCCTCTATGGGCAGTTACCAGATCAACTACCCATTCACTGGGGGTTAAACGGTCAAGCAAATGCTTATATGGGTAAACTACTCGCAATCTTACTCATGCCAGGGGTGATGCTTGCACTTAATGTGGTCCTACATATTGCAGTTGGCCTTAACTTGGGTAAATCATCCAATCCCAAAATTGAAAAGCTCTTGATGTGGTTAATACCAATCATGGCGATTGTGATTCAGTCTTTATCTTTCAGTGAAGCACTTGGTTATCATCTATCAATTAGTTTGTTTGTCATGTGTATCATCGGTATCTTATTTTTGGTGTTGGGTAACTATATTCCCAAATCAACGATCAATAGAGCCGTCGGCTTCAGATTTCCAAGCACCTTAAATAACCCAGATAACTGGCAAAAGACAAATCGTCTGGGTGGCATCATGCTCGTTATATCTGGTCTTTTATTTATCATAGGTGGGGTGATTAGTCTGTGGTATCCCATCATTATCTTCCCAGTTTTTATTTTTATGATGGTCACCGTTGTGCTCATCCCTTTGATTTACTCGATGAGATTGGCTAGAAAATAAGTAGCAAGTGATAGACCAAAGCACAACCAATCAGGCTGTGCTTTTTTTTGTTGTGTGCTGGTAGGTGGTCTTTTTAAAAAAGATAGGTTATTTTTAGTTTAATAAGCAATTAAGGGCATGACTGAGTTTATCCTTGACATCATACTATTTTTCATATAGTATTATATTATATACAAAATAGTATTGAGAGGTAAATCGTATGACAATCCAAGTGCCAACTGTTTTACTGGACGGTAGTGTGCTTGCCATCCTTGAAAATCAGGATATGTATGGCTACCTGCTGACTAAAGAAATACAAAAATATATTAACGTCTCAGAATCAACCATGTATCCAGTATTAAGACGCTTGCAAAAAAGTGGCGAATTAGGGACCTATGATGAGGCATTTGAAGGTAGAATGAGACGGTATTATCAAATTACGTCACTAGGTCAAACACGTTTAAGTGAGATTAAACAAGATTGGCAAACATTTTCAGTCGGTATCAATGATATTTTAGGAGGTATTTCATGAGTTATATCCAGGATCTAGCAAGTTATTTAACCAATCTACCACAGGAAGAGCGTGAAGATGCCCTGTTTTATTATGAACAGTATATCTATGAGGGTAAGCTGACAGATGGTCAAGCAGTTTCTGAGTTTGGGACACCCAAGCAGCTCGCCAGACGATTAGTTGCCGATTACTACATGGGTGACGCACCACAGCTCCCAGAAAAAAAAGCGCAGTCCCCTTTTACCTTGGCTAGAGTTGTCATTCTTGCCTTATTTGCATCACCTATTTTAATTCCCGTTATGATTGCTGCCTTAGCAGTGATATTGTCACTAATGATTGCTTTTGCATCACTTGTTCTGGCAGTATTTGCTGTGATTTTAGGCTTTTTTGTGGCAGCAATCGTAAGTGTTGTAGGTGGGGTGATCATTGTCACCCAGTCAGTCTTAGGTGGCTTATTTTATATAGCATCTGGTGTTGCACTTATCGGCCTAGTCCTATTAGTCTGGCCACTCGCTATTCAGATCGTTAAGTGGTTAAAAATAGTCTTAATGCTGATGATTAAGTGGGTTGGTAAGCAGACTGTGGGTAAAAAAGGAGTGAGACATGAATCGTAAGAGAATGATGATAATCGGTGCTATATTATTGATAGTAGGTGGGACAAGTGCTTATGGCATTTGGCAGGTAGAAAAACCAGGTGGCTTAGTCTGGCAAGATGGCTTTAAATATAAACGGCTAGGAAAAATCAGTCAGTATGATTATGCATCTCATCTACCAGCTGATAGCACAACCATTAAAAAGCTAACGATTGCTGTTAAAAATGGGGATGTTACCATCACAAAAGGGACAGCATTTAGGGTAACGACAACAAAATATGCGGGAAATACCTCAAAGAACGCCTTATCTGTTACCTTTAAAGACGGTAGCTTATCTATCGAAGAAAACCGGGATCATGAAAACCAAATCTTCTTTGGTGTCAACAGTTTCACGCATAAGATTCACATAGAAATCCCAGAAGATAGTTCGCTAGCGACGATAATTGCCAAGACCCAAAATGGTGACTTGACTGTCAAAAATATAAAGCATGCCGATGAGCTCTCAGCATCAAGTGATAATGGGGATGTCACGATTGAAAACGTTGTGAGCAAATATGGTCAAGCAAACAACGAAAATGGGGACATAGATATTAAATACACAAGTTTTGACAAGTTAAGTGTTAAAAATCAAAACGGTGATATTGCGGTCAAGTCAAGTCATATTTCAGCTGGTGGTGATATCAGTAATCAAAATGGTGATATCGAACTTGATAAGACAGCACTTCCAATCTTTTACGCAGCAACACAGAATGGTGATAAAGAAATTAAGCGTAGCCAAGCAAGTCAAGAAACCAGTAAAGCGGCTGCAGCATTACGCATCTTGAATTACAATGGTGATATTGAGATAGACTAAGTGGAAAGACATGACTTACCTTCAGTCATGTTTTTTAGCATAGTCTATGCCTTGAAAAATAGGGCATGCTATGGTATGGTTAAATTAAAAGATTGATTAGCTAGACGATGAGGTGGTCGTTTGTCGAAAGGAGATAAGATGGGTGTGACAATGAAGGATGTTGCGGCACTTGCTGGTGTCGGCGTCGGAACAGTATCAAGAATGATAAATGATGTTGCGGTCAAGGCATCTACACGAAAAAAAGTGGAAGCGGCGATTAAGGAATTAAATTTTGAACCTGATGCATCAGCTAGAGCACTTAAGACCAAGCGTAGTCAAACGATTGCCTTGATTTTGCCAACGATCTGGCACCCCTTCTTTTCAGAGTTTGCTTATCATGTCGAGGAGAGCCTCAGTAAACATGGCTATAAACTCTATCTGTGTAATGCAGATGGCGATCCTCAAAAAGAATATGATTATATCCAGATGGTCAAGCAAAGCAAGGTAGATGGTATTATCGGGATTACCTATTCAGATATTGATAAATTTGTATCGACCAACCTGCCATTTGTCAGCATCGATAGACATTTTTCCGAAGCAGTGACTTATGTGACAGCCGATAATTTTATTGGCGGTAAACTAGCAGCTGAAGAACTGGACAAAAGAGGCTGTCAAAATCTAGTTTATATCGGTGGTATTAACCAATATCCTAATGAAACGACTTTACGTGCAGATGGATTTGAAGCCTACTGTAAGGAACATCATATCGCGTTTGATAGCTTGAAAATTCCTGAACCAATAGCAGATTTTGCCACACCAATCAAGGCTTTTTTTAACCAAATTAAGGCATTTGATGGCATTTTTTGTGTCAATGATACAATGGCAATAGAAGTGATGGCAGCACTGAAAACGCTTGACAAAGAAGTCTTGCGTGACTATCAGTTGATAGGGTTTGATGGCACCAAAATGGAAAGCTCAAGAGATTATATGGTCTCTACGATCGTCCAACCAAAACAAGAAATGGCAGCAGCTGCAGTTGATTTAATCTTAAAAAAAGTTGCTGGCGAGCAGACTGAAAATCGGGTCATTTTACCCGTTACCTTTGTGTCAGCAGGCACTACTAAAGACGTTTAAGGCGTCTTTTTTGTTTTCTGTCAAATACTCACATTTAGCACTTGACAGAAAACGCTTTCAATGTTAAACTAATCTTAGAAATTGAAACGTTTCCAAAATAACGAGTCATGGTTTGGAGATGGATCGGTTACAACATTACACTAAAACGGAAACGTTTCCAAAATGGAGGATGTCAAATGAAAAAAAGTACAGTCATCAAAGCAGTTGGTCTGCTTACAGTTGCAGTGATTGCCGGAACTGCACTGACAGGGTGTGGTAAATCAACTAGCAAGACGAATAAAGGGAGTGACAAAGACGTCACAGTATGGGTCAATACTTCAGATGAAACACCTGAAGGCAAAGCATGGGAAAAAATAAGCGAAAAATTTAATACTGATAATGGCAAAGGCTATAAAGTCAAAGTTGAATATATTCCCCGCAGTGGCTCAGGTGGTGGCTATGAAGATAAAGTAAACGCAGCGATTACGACAAATACCCTACCAGATATTATCTCCTTAGATGGGCCAAATACAGCAGCCTATGCGTCATCTAAAGTCATCGCCCCTTTAGATGATTACTTGAAGGATGCAAAGATGGATGACGTCCTAGACTCCATAAAGAAACAAGGCACCTATAATGGTAAATTCTATGCCTTTGGCTTTTCAGAGTCAGGCGTTGGGGTTTACTACAATAAGAAGATGTTTAAAGAAGCAGGGATTGACCCAACGACACTACCAACTCTCCAAAAACCTTGGACATGGCAAGAGTTTCAAGCCGTTTCTGCCAAAATTAAAGAGAAATTCAATAGCCCAGCTATCGATATTCAACTAGCAAATGCTGATGAGATGCTGACCTATGCTTATACCCCATTTATCTGGTCTAATGGTGGAGATGTTGTCAGTGAAGATGGTAAAAAAGCAGAAGGCTACTTTAATGATAAGAAAAGTGTTGAAGGCCTACAATTTATTCAAGACTTAGTTAAAAAAGGCTATACGACAAATACACCTGTTAAAAAAGGATTTGAAACAGGCAAGTATGCCATGCTCTTAAGTGGCTCATGGACGATGGCAGATCTGGCAGCTAACTATAAAGATATCGACTATGGTATCCTACCTTACCCAGTTTCAGATACAACGAAAAAGCTTGTCTCACCAACAGGTAGTTGGGAACTTGCTATGTCAAGTGCAACTAAGAAAAAAGACGCAGCTGCAGCCTTTATCGTCTATGCAACCAATACAGAATCAAGCAAGATTATGAGCTTAGGGAATCAAGTGTTACCAATTCGTAAATCAACAGCCGAATTGATCAAAAATGATATCCCAGAAGGGATGAAGTTCCTGATGGAACAAAATCAACTCTCAGGCAAATCACGCCCTGTCGTTGTCGCTTATCCACAAGTATCACGTGCCTTCCAACAAGCAGCAGCTGACGCAGGCTACTTTAAAGAAAATCCAGATGTCCAAAAAGTTGCAGATACCAGAGCTGCAGAAATGCAAGCAGCAATCGATAAAGCTAAAAAATAAATAGGGAAAAGTATGACTGGAATAACCGCCCTGTTTACATTGCATGACAGAAAATAACTGGTCTGTTGCTGACTCAGATCGAAGGGGAAACTGGTTTAGGAGTAATTTTATGAACAAAAAACCGACATTAAAAGATAATTTGATCGGGTACGGCTTTATGTCACCAGCCTTGGTATTACTAGGTGTTTTTCTGGTCATTCCCGTATTCATGGTTGTCTACTATTCATTTACTGACTACTATTTGCTAACACCCGATCAACGACAGTTTGTCGGATTAGCAAACTTCATCCAACTCGTTAAAGATCCGATTTTTATCAAATCAATCTTTAATACCTTAAAATTTGTGGTCTGGATCATTCCAGTTCAACTTGGTGCAGCGCTTGGCTTAGCATTAATCGTCAATAAAGCCCGAAAAGGGAATCTCTTGTTTAAAGTTGCTTTCTTTGCGCCAGTTGTCATGTCCTTGGTCGTGATTTCGATTCTTTGGCTCTATCTGCTCAATCCAAATGATGGCTTGATTAATACAATCTTGACCAAGGTCGGAATCAGCGCACAACCCTTTTTGACAAGTCCAAAGCAAGCCATGTATACGATCGTCTTCGTTTCAGCATGGCAGGGTGCTGGCTACCAGATGTTGCTCCTACTTGGTGGGATGCAAAATATCCCGCAAGATGTCTATGAGGCAGCTGAAATAGATGGCTTTAGTAAGTTTCAACAATTCATCTATATTACCATGCCACTGTTGAAACCGACAGCCTTGTTTGTTCTCTTAACAACCCTTATATCGGCCTTTAAACTGATCGTTCAGCCGATGGTCATGACACAAGGGGGACCGATGAATTCCACCATGACCATGGTCTACTATATCTACCAATCAGGATTTACAGATAGAATGGTCGGCTATTCAAGTGCCATCGCCCTCATTTTCACAACGATGATTGGCATGATTTCAATCGGTCAACGCAAGCTGATGAAGGAGGATTAAGATGAAAAAAATACTTAAAAAACTAAAAGCAATCACAATTCTTGAGTATCTCTTACTCTTACTTCTAGCAGCCCTCTTTATTTTCCCGATGTTATGGATGGTTGTTTCATCTATGAAACCAGAAGCGAATGTTTTTAAAGACCTAACAAGCTTTCGCGCTTTCTTGCCAAGTATGAATCCAGCCAACTGGTTTAAAACCTATGCAGAGGTCATCAAACGCTTTAGTGTGGGGACTTATCTACTTAATAGTATCTTCTATGGTCTAAGCTTTTCCTTTTGTTCTATCTTGATTAACGCCTTGGCTGGTTTTGCCTTTGCAAAGATTAATTTCTCAGGTAAAAAACTCATCTTCGGCTTGATGCTAGGCCTACTGATTGTGCCTGTAGAGACAGTCTTAATCCCGCAATTTACAATCATGAATGGACTAGGCCTAGTGAATACACGACTGGCAGTTATCCTACCCGGAATCGCAAGTGTCTTTAATATTTACCTGTTTAGGAATTTCTTTATCGCCATCCCTGAAGAAATTATCGAGTCTGCAAGAATTGATGGGGCAAGTATTGTCAAAATTTTCTTTAGCATCATGCTACCCATGTCCAAACCTGCGATCGCGACAGTCGGCGTGCTGTCATTTATAGGCAGTTGGAATGACTACATCTGGCCGTTAATGGTCTTGACAGACAAAAGTAAATTTTCGATGCAAGTGGCGATTACGACCATCAATTCGACACAACCTGTTTATATTAATCAGGTGATGGCTGTCTTGACCATGTCAACAATTCCACTCATTATCATCTATGTTGTGGCTCAAAAATACATCTTAGAAGGCCTTGGTGGGTCAGGAACAGGCATCAAATAGGGTATTACTTAAAACCTAAAAAAGGGGAGACATGATAAATAAAGTTGCGTTGGCGAATCAGTTTATTGCTGAACATGTCACAGAAGTTGTACAAGATTATCGGCATCACTTTCACTTAATGGCGCCTATTGGCTGGATAAATGATCCAAATGGCTTTATTTATTTCCAAGGTGCCTATCATCTGTTTTATCAACACTATCCCTATGATAGTAAGTGGGGACCGATGCACTGGGGGCATGCTAAGTCGGTTGACTTAATCCATTGGGAACATCTGCCTGTTGCATTAGCACCTGATCAAGACTATGATGCAGATGGCTGTTATTCGGGGAGTGCTATCGAGCGAGATGGCAAACTTTACCTGATCTATACAGGTCATGTCGAGCACGATGGTGTCAGACGAGAGGTGCAGTGTTTGGCTGTATCTGAGGATGGCATTCACTTTGAAAAAAATGCGGCTAATCCGATTATAGGAGATGAGCAGCTGCTAGGCATCGATGCCGATATTGCTGATTTTCGGGATCCAAAAGTCTTTGCGCGTGACGACAGTTACTATTGTGTCGTCGCCTCTAAAACATCAACTGACCTTGGACAGATTTTACTGTTTAAATCAGACGATTTACTGACCTGGTCATTTTTCTCAGTCCTATTGACGGGTGAGCCAAAACATGGCACCATGTGGGAATGTCCCGATCTCTTCCACCTGGATGGGAAAGACGTCTTGATACTGTCCCCGATCGCTATGCCAGCTGCTGACTATGCTTTTGAAAATAGCAACTCTACTGTTGCTTTTATCGGACAAGTCGACTGGCAAACAGGGACATTTAAGGTAGATAACTATCATGAGATTGATGGTGGTATGGATTTCTATGCACCACAGACCTGTCTGGGACCGAATGGCGAACGCATCATGGTAGCTTGGATGCAGATGTGGCAACGCACCCTACCGACAGATGACCAAAAACACCTATGGGCTGGTGCCATGACCCTAGCAAGACGCTTAAGTATAGAAAACTTAACCCTGCGACAAGTACCTGTTTTAGGTCAGTTAAAGCCTGTCACACAAAAATTAGTGATATCTGAAAATCATCAAGATACCGTGATTTTAGACCAGAACTTTACAGATAGTTGCTATTTAAAGTTTGACTTATATTTATCTAAGACAAGTCAAGTTGACATTGAACTCGCCAAGTCTGTATCATCGGCAATTCGCCTTAAAGTTGACCTGGATAAGCAAAGTATCACGCTAGATAGAGATGGATTTGGTCTAGCGTTAGCTGGACAGGAAGCAGTGCCCCTAAATAGCCGGAAAGTGCCGCTAGTGCTAGATAAGTCAAAAAAACTGACTATCGAAATCGTCAGAGATACTTCCTCTATAGAGATCTTTACGGATAGTGGTCAGTCCTTAACAGCCACATTTTATGAAACAGACAAAAGTCAGGTGATCGGACTATCATCTGTGGGTGACTTAACAGGAGAGTTGACTTATTCAGTCATTTCTTGATTATCAAAAAATACTTGACTAGCTTCTAAGTCAAGTATTTTTTAGTTTGTTATCATAAGTCTTTAAAGATTTTTTGGCTCTTTGGAGCAGTCAGAGTAAAAAACATTCTCCTGTTTCTTAGTGGTATTGTGTCCTTGTCTTGTTTTTTCAATCTTTTAAGTAAACTTAAAGTGTTGTGATAGATGCTAACAATTTGACTGCTCTCTCAAGTCTTATAAAGTAAAGTAAGGCTAACACGATAACAGTGTAATCAAATGATTTTGATACCTAGTAACCTAGCAAAAAAACCTGTTTGTAAAGCATTTATCTGAATGCCATTGAGCTGGTCTAAAGTAACCTCAATGGCATCAAATTCACTATTTGAAAAATCTATGCCTTTAAGATTAGTCCCCCAAAAGTTGGCTAAATTAATATTTGTATGCCTCAACTCAATTTTAGAGAATGTACAGGTTTGAAAGAGGCTCTCTATTAATTCGCAATTTTCAAAAGTGACTTGCTTTAAAGTACTATCAGAAAAATTTGCGTAGTTCAAATTAGCATGATTAAATTGCGTTGTTTTAAAGTAAGCGCCAATAAAATTTGTTCCAAAAAACTTACACTGTGTAAAGTCACAGTCATAGAACCTTGCTTTTGATAAGTCAAGGTTAGACCAATCACATCCGATAAATACACACTTTGTAAATTCTAGTTCGCCCAATTCTGTATGCTCAAAACTTATTTTATTAAACTTTGATTGACTGAAATACAGATTTTCTGTGACGTTGATAACTTCATTCACTAATTCAGTTTGATAGATTTCATTATCCTGAATATCGTTAAAACTTTGTTTCTGTAAATTATTTAATGCCATTCCTCGTCCTCGTCTATATCATTTATCTTTCCTATATTGCTGCGCTTTGGTGTCTAAAGCAATCAAAAGCGCGTATACTCCTTCGAACCTGACTGGGGAAGTCGTGTTGTTTAGACAGCAAGTATCAGGCTAAAAAATGGCTAATGGTCAACTCATCATAGCCTAAGTTTAGCCCTCACATGCCTGTTTTCAAAAAAGTATCTCCTGTAATATTATAAAGCTTTGTATTGATCAGTGTCAAGATTTAGTATTTGTAACCAATTCGAATATGTCGAAGCAAGAAAATATGGTTAAGTAATTACATAGATGGACTTGTACAGTTTGGGAAGGTCTCAGTCAAAATAATACGATTAGCCAATTGTTTTTGTTATTTTTTAGCTAATGGTCAAAATCTATAGGGAAAAACACTTACGAAGAAATTTTAATTATGCTATACTGATTTTTGTTTCACAGAAAAGGAGGGCATTATTTTGCCTACGAACAAAAAAGAGGGAATCATTTTTACAGTGATGATGTGTTCACTCATGGTTATTGGCATGAGTATTTATAATTTATGGGTACATAATAGTTTGGATTTAATTGCACTAGCTATAGGATTTATACCAGGTTTTATAGTTGCTTTTGTTTTAGATGTCTTTATCGTTGGTGTTGTTGCTAAAAAATTAGCTTTTAAATTACCAATTAATAAAGCAAGTAAATGCCAATTGATCCTTACAATATCAACACTTATGGTTATTGGTATGGTCACATTCATGTCTGTTTTTGGTTTACTGATGAATGGTAATATTTCTAGTATAACTTTTTCAGATTACTTACATGCTTGGGGAACTAACATCATTATGGCTTTACCTCTACAATTAATCATAGTGGGACCAGTTTCTAGACAAGTCTTAAGCGTAATCCAAAAACAAAGCAAATCAGTACAAGTATAATTACTTGTTTAAACCATTATCTAAGATAAGGTAATGGTTTTTTTATGTCATATTGATTGTATATCATGGCTCTGTTAGCTACACCGCAAAGGTACTACGCTAAAAATGGGCTTAAATCAGAAGTAGATGATCAAAATAGATGCTATCCATTATTGTATTTGATCAAGGCTAAAGCATATTGATGATCTAACAATGACTTACCAAAAAATCGTGTATCATAGACATACAGCATCTTGCTTGAAAAAAAAGTTAAGTTTTAATTAGAGGTGTGTTTAAATTTAAGTAGGATCAGTTGTCTTGTCTGTAGGTGCTGGAATCGGTTATCCCATCACTAGTCCATCGTTTTCCTAAGGGATTTATGATATAATATGTCTATATTACACTTAAACGTTTAGATCCTTACGTACCAATGGTTTACAGTTTTGAAAACTCGGTTAACTACGCT
>wild_sample_1__coassemble_332_pt1 | contig 126874 bp, 129 predicted proteins | sample wild_sample_1__metabat2_low_PE_006 | metagenome-assembled genome bin wild_sample_1 | reverse complement strand
TTTCTGGTGTAAAGGAATTGATCCGTCTAATTTCAGCGATACATTTGATAGCCCACTTTATAATGCGATTAAATTATTTCAAGCAGATGCAGGAGTGAAAAATGATGGAAATCTGACAGTAAACCTTCTGGCAGCATTATTTGATATGAGTGCTTTCATACTAATTCCTGGACGTGGAGATAAGAGCGTTCGTGAAATGCAACAGTACCTAAATGGAAAATTTAGCGATGAATTAGGTATTCTGCCTTGTGATGGTATTTATCAACGGGATACTAATACTTCTCTAATCTTCGCTCTACAAAAGGCGATTGGGGTTGCTGGAGCAAATGGTAACTATGGGCCTGGAACTATTAGTGCAACTCCAATTGTTACATCAAGTTCAAGTGCAGCTCTTATTCGAATCATTCAATATGGATTATATGTTAATGGACATTATTCTGGTAGTTTTGATGGGACTTATAACTCATCAGTAACAAAAGGGGTTGTTGCGTTTCGTAAATTTATGAATCTTCCACCATTTACAGATACAGCAGATTTGACGTTGATTAAAGGACTATTAACCAGTAATGGGAATACAAATAGAGAGTCTAATATGTTGGATGTGGCAACCCAGTTAACAGAAATTGATGTTAATAATCTTAAGAGGAATGACTTTCAAATTGTAGGGCGGTATTTAACTGGTTCAGTAGGAGTAGGATCAGAGAAAAGAGATAAAAATTTAACAACATCAGAAATTAACCGCATAACAGCTGGTGGATTAAGCATTTTTCCCATATATGAAGACGGAGGATATGAGGAAAGTTACTTTACTTCTGTACAAGGTTATAAAGATGCTTTTATTGCGTCTACTGCAGCACGTAATTTAGGCTTCCCAGAAGGCGCCACAATATACTTTGCGGTAGACGTTGATGTTCAAGATGGTGATATTGACGGGACTGTAGGGCAATATATGTCAGGAGTCATCAATGGACTAGCATCTACTGAGTTTAAACCAGGTGTTTATGGGACACGTAATGTCTGCTTACATGGGGAAGAACTAGGTATGACATATAGCTTTGTGGCAGATATGTCATACGGCTGGAGTGGTAACCTTGGTTTTAAAATGCCTGAAAACTGGGCATTTGACCAATTCGTAGAATACCCTATTGGTGGGACGCCAATTGACCAAGGTGCTTCATCTGGTAGGGACATGGGGCACAGTGTGTTTAAGGTTCGAAATATTTCAAAAATTAGTCCATCGGATGCCTTACAAGCTATTGCTTCAAATTCACTTTTAAAAGGAAAAGTGAGTTTTGATAAAAAAGTGACAGTGATTAATGAATCTTATTTAAAAGTTTCAGTCACTGCTTCAACTGAGTTTGAAAATAAAGGAGATGGTCTAGCATTCAATATTAAAAATGGCAAGTTTGACCCTAAAGATTCTGTTGGTTTAAATGAAGTCTTGACAACTGCCTTTCATATGCCAGCTATTGGTGCGGATGTGGTCATTGATTACCTTGGAAAAACCACAATCTCATCTAAGATTACAGCTGGAAATATGAGTTTTAAAATAAGCAATAGTTCAGATAAGCTGTTTAAAATGTCTGTGACCTACAATGTTCAAAAAGTTGAAGATAAGATACTAAGTGGGGAGTGCTCTATGACGCTAGATATTGAGGTTGATCCCTTCACTTTTGTGACAGAAAAAGTAAATGGATTTACTTCAAGTGTTGTTGAAAAAATGCCAAATGCTGGCAAAATAATTGGTGCTGCCATTTTATTGGTGGGTGCAGTGCTTTTTCTTGTATCTACAGCACCAGTTGATATTATCGCTGGTATCGCTGGTTTTCTCACTATGCTTTTATCTAAATTAATTCCAGTCTTAGAGTAAAAACTCCCTATGGAAAGTCTATATTCTAGGGGAGATCATTCATATAATCAGGGGGCTTTTATGTATTTTTTACATCTTGGTATTAGTATATTTAAAAACTCTTGGCTATCCCTTCCAAGATATTCTTGATTCTCAATTTTATTAATCACTAGAATAATACTAGGTTCAGGTACTAAGGATTTCATATAATTTCTGTAAATAAAAAAATAGTTTCTAGTTTCAAATAATATATCATAATTACTATCCATTACATTTCTATTATAGTTAAATGATAATTTATATTTACTATCTTCGTTTGAAGTATAAATTCCATCATATAGTTTCATTTCTTCTATTTGAGGCTTAATGTAAAAGCAAACAAGTGTATCTGGGCAGTAGACAACCATAAAAAGAGATGGAGATATAATTGGTATTGCTGAAACGAAAAATAAATAATAATACATTATTTGTTTTGAAATGAAGAATAATAAAAAAAGAGAAACCAAAAATGTAACTAGCATTAAAAACTTTCGTTTTCTTGCTATTATATATTTCCAGTAAACTAAGTAATAAAATGTGAAGTAAATTTTTACCCATTCCCACTTTGTAAAATGTGATACAAACATAGCCGACTATTCCTTTTCTATTATTTCCAAAAGTACTCTATACTTAAAATATCAAATTAAGCAAGTAGCTAGGAAATCAGATGCAAGGTTATTGTATCACAAAAAGTAAATATCTAGTACGGGGACCTTTGCAACACAATCAATAAAAATAACTTGATAAAAGGGTTGACTACCACTAGAAGCCAATGTTTTGCAGAAAGTTTAAAGTAGACTAGTTGCTATACAAGATGACCTCTAGGTTGATGGCTAGTTTTGGCCAGGGTTTAGGCCTGAGAGAATTAAACATTGGAACTCACTACTTAACTAATCAACGTGTCCCCCAAAAAAATTTTATTGATATTAGATGATACCTATTAAATGTAAATAACGTTAGTAAATCAGCTTTTTATCAATTGGTATATATTGAAATACAGTTGGTTATGTTCCTCGGCTCCACTAATACTATCTATAGCTTCTTATAAGTTGCTAAAAGCCCATTGTTTAGGGCTTTTTGTTTTGTTCTGATTTATAGCTTCATATCGTTTTTGGCTCCTGTGAGACCCAAGAACAAAAGGATAAGATACAAAAAAAACACAACTTTGTGCCCTTTTTTAAAAACGTAATAGAAAATTTCTCTGAAACACGATTGATAACAAAAGTCATAACTTATCGCAAATTTAGTCCTCTATTTTATTTAACTTGAATCTTAGAAATAATTTGAGCAGCTTGATTATCAAACGAAATAGGAATTTGGATTGTTTTGGCACTATCGAGTAATTTTTTAGATTCCTCTTTAACCCAAGTAGGATCTGTGAGATATCTTTCATCTTGATAATGATTAGGGTCTCTATAAAAGTTGATAGTCCCATCATGATTAGAACTGTAAGTAATATTTGTTGTTCCAGCCATTGTATTATTAGAACTAAATGTCAAAGTAACAGTGTCCTGTGGAACGACTACAGAACCTTCATAAGGAAATACCTGATGATTTGCACCGTGTTTAGTCACGCTAAACGTAACTGGTTGATAATTGTATTTATAGTAATCAATAATAGTCTCGGTTACACGTGCATACTCGACTTGTTCATCGCTATAACCTGATAAAGGTGAAGCTGTTTTTTGTTCTTCTGTTTTACTAGTTTCTTCTGACTTACCAGTTTCCTCTTTAGAGGGACTTAGATTCTCAGAATTAGATGGGGTAGATTTGTGTTCTATTTTTGATGATGAACTAGAAACACTATTCTTTTTGGTCTGTTTGGCATTTGAACATGCACTGAGAAGTGCAATGCTTAAAACAGCTACAGATAAGTTTAAAAATTTTTTCATGTGGTCCCTCCGATGACCTTATTATATCAAATTTAGCAACTGTTTTCTGTAAGTAAGGTATCGTGTGGTTATGATTTAAGCAAGTCGTTTCAATGGCTGTTTAGAGAAAATAGTCGCTAATAATCAGATGATGACGATATGTTGAAAAAAGCGGATGAGAAGCCAGAATTTGGATTGGGAATCAGACCATAAAAATACCTAATATCATATGAAATGTTTGTTTTTATGGTATAATTAAATTGTCGTTAAGTTTAATTTTATATCTTCGTATGACGTAGAAGATTTTTTAGGAGTATTTATGAAAAAAATAGTAATGGTGTTTGGTTTGCTTTTAGTGTTATCTGGTTGTGCAGCAAATACTAAGGACAAGGTAGAAAAATCAAAAAGTCCTCAACAGACAGATAAGGTACAATCATCCAAAAAGAAAGACCCTGTAAAAACTCCAGAGTCGTCTGCACCAAAAAAGGTCGAATTAGTTGGAAAAACCTTTGAAATTGACGGAGATAAGTATCATATAAATGTGTTAAAGGAATGGCAGGATCTTGCACTTGAGGATGGTGTTTCTTTGCGTGTTGGGAATAACGATGAATCAGAAGGTCTAATGGTTTTTGGACTAAAGAAAGGAAATCTGGAAAATTTTTCTGCTTTTAAAGACTTAGTTAGCGGTGATTTTATTTCTTCAGATGACATCACTGTTAAAACAGAGGGAATTGAGAAGAAACCTTTTCAAACGACACGTTATCAAGGTGAAACATACATAGTACCACTTGTTTCTGAAGGTGTCAAAGTTAGTTCTAGATACTATTTCTTAGAAACAGAGACGGATTATGTCGTTGTTGTCAGCATAGCATTTCCTTCATTTTTTGAAAAAAATAGCGATACGATGACTAGTATGCTAGAGTCATTTGAGGCGAGTTGACAATAGGTAATTTTCTGCTTGGTAAATGCATTGAATAAGATAATGCCTTATAAAAAAGGGGGCTGTTTTTGGTCTGCTATTGAAAAATGATACTGATTTATTTTGACTCATGTTGAGAAGGAAACGTATAAAAATATGGCGTGATTTAATTTAAATCACGCCATATTTTTATACAATCTCTATAAGTTTCGGCTAGAGTGAGATTTGATGATAGGAGTGTCCAGTAATGAAGGTTATCCTAATGACTTAAGTCAATCAAGTCCAAGTCCTGATAAGAGTGCATTGAGGCCTAAATCAAAACTTTCGTCCACATCTACTGTCTTGATATTAAATAAATCTGCTATATATAAGGAAGCAAATCCATGTAAATAACTTCTTAATACTCTGATTATTTTTATTTCTTTTTCAATTGTAAAATTGTAAACTTTTAGAACAGATTGGATAATGAGGACAATCGCTTCTTTTGCTTTTGAAATGTCTTGAGTGTTCTTTAAGTATGGATTTTCAATTGCGTGATAGAGTACAGGATTTTGTATCGCAAATGTGACATAGGTATTTGCGATTCTGATTAGTGCGTCATGCTTTGAAAAACCTAAAACTGACTGAACCACTTCTTTTTCAAGTAAGTCTAAACTATATATCCCCAACTGGCCATACAAGTCTTCAATACCAGAAATATGATTATATAAAGAGGGCGTTTTGATCCCAAGATTAGCTGCAATGCCATTTAGACTGACATTTAACAGGCCTTGTTTAGTTGCTAAGGCTATGGTAGCATGTATAATTTTCTCGTTATCAATTTTTTTCTTCACTTATTTTATTATCCAATCTCTTAATCGCAGGTTTAAAGTCAGGATTCATGAGTAATTTGCCATGTCCTGTCGCTAAACAGTCAATTTGTAGATGCGCTATTTTTTCAGCACTTTGTAAAGCAGTTTGTTTACTCCAGGTTGCAAATGCAGGAAAAGGAAAGAATTTTCGTTTGTCTCCAGCAATTGCAAGCCCACCTTTTGTTTGAAAGGCATCCCCAGTAATGATTATTTTATGACTCGAGTCATAAAGACTAATAGATCCAGGCGTATGTCCTGGTGTATTAATGACCTTTAAACTGCCAATTTCATCATGCTCATCGACCATGATATCAGGTCTAGTTTCAACCTCTTTAAACCCGCCTCTTATCTTGCCTTGAAATTCAGTTGAATCTAAAGAAAAATCGCCGTTTAATAATCTGGTATCACGTTTTGAAAAAACGATCTTAGCTTCTGGGAACTGCTTTTTTAATAAATCAAGACCAGCAATATGGTCAAGATGCGGATGAGTCAGTATAATAAATTTAACTGGTTTATCCAATTTTCTAGCTAGTTTTTCTATGTGCTTTACAAAAACGTTTAAGCCAACATCAATGACTGTTAAAGATGCTTGTTCCTCAAAAATGTAAGCATTAATTGGGAATAATGGGGAAAAAGCAGTTAGTTGATAAAGTGATTTATAGGTTGTATATTTCATATCTGTCCTCCAGACTAATTATAATTGTATTTTAACTAATTATATTAGTTTTGTCAAGAATATGATCTGGATTTAGAAAAAATAAGAGTTTTGAAGGTGCTTACGGTGTTATTAATCCATAGATTGACACATGTCAGTCACGATCATTTATGTCGGCTACTAGTTGTACGTCATAAAATAATGACAGATAAATTGACAATAAAAAACCCGGATGAATTTGAAATTAAATTCAGTCGGGTTTTCTATACTAAATGATGTGACTTGTCACGCTGCCTATTTTTTGACTTGTGAATTGACCACCATGTCTTTAATATGGTAGAGCCCTTTAAAAGTCAGTTACATTTTAAAAATTAAGTGTATAAAAGAAAATGAAGCGGATAGCATAGCTACAAGCCATTAAGGTCTTGCATATTGATTACCGCGGGCTGCACGAGTGGCGCCAGAAGCATCAGCTTCTGATTGGGGAGCATATCTATAGTTAGCTGGATTAGTTACTTGACTGTAGTATTTATTCGCATTTGATATAAAGACCATACCAGGAGCAGCAAGTGACCATTGTCCATTTACTGTATAAGCTGTATCAGGAACAGCAGCTGGTGCAACTTGTTCGGGCGCTGGCGTAGGATCTGGTGCAGGCGTAGGTTGTGGCGTAGGATCAGGTTGGGCATTTGCCGGACTAGGTGCTTCAGGGGCCGTTACTGGTGCAACTGGACTAGTAGCTTGATAGTCGATACTTAATCCTTCAGCGCTATTAATCACAACAATCTCAGTATTCAGTTTACCATCAGATGACTTGATATCAACGACAGATCCACGAGGTACCGTTTCGCTTTCTTGATATATTGGCGTGGTTTGATAGCTGACAGTTGACTTTGTTTTTTTATGAGAACGCCAATACTTCTCTACAAGTGCTTCAGCGTACCTCATGCCGCCATCTTGATTTGCACCAACATTTTGAGTTCTTGTACCAGTCGTAAAATTATAGTTTGAGGTGTAAGCTGCTTTGCCAAGTAAACTATCGGCGATAGAATGACTGCGATTAAACTGGTACCCATGATACGTTTTGCCAGTCAATGAAAACCTAATCGCAACTTTTGGGTTTGTGGCTGGCCAATTTGGAGGATCCAAAGGTTTTCCTTGACGCGCACCTTTTGAAGCTTTATACTGCTCATAAGTTAAAATGGCGCGTGCACTACTAGATCGGCCCTTATCATCAGCTGAAAACTTGCTTTCTCCTGTCTTTAATGTCTCAAAGTCAGATAATTGAGCAGGACCATTTTCCCAATAATAGTTCTCAGTTGGGCCAGGTGACTTCTCTGTTGTATAGGTTATCAGCTTTGGTAGTATCTCTTCCTTAGCGACAATTTGAACGACAGTTGCAGGCTTACTAGGTTTAGACTTAGTTTTCGCGCCAGCGTGCTCTGATGAAAGGGCGAATGCTACAAGTATGATAGACATCATACCTAGTAACTGCCATTTTCTATGAGCTGGTTTAGGTGTAATTACTTCTCGTTTTAAGGTTTTTAGCATGTGTCGTCTCCTCAAGTTTAGGTGTCAGTATCAGGTTTATATAACACGCTATTATAACATTAATAATTAACTAATGGATTAGATAAATAAAATTTTGATGAGATCCATGATCTATAAACTTTTGGATGATGAGGCTTGATGCACACAAACCTGTCCCTTTTTTTATATCTGATCCTTTATTAAACATCAAAAAAGACCTCAATCAGGTTGAGATCTCTTTGTTTATCTTATCTGAAAGGGCTTGAATCGCCTCAATTCTTGGTTGGACTTGAAACTGGTAGGTTTTGATGTCCTTTTGGATATCGAGTGCGACTAATTCAGCATAGGCTAATTCGATTTTAACGTCGTCTAGATGTTTTTTGACATCCTGGCTTTCAGAGACGAATTCTCTACCGATGGCATGCAGGTCTTTGAAATAATTGATAAGTCCCATAGTATCTCCTTAATTTTTCGCGTGTTAACAAGAGGTTGGGGTTAAATTAAGCTATCCTGGATAGCTTTCAGGTCTAACGTGTGTTCTGTAAAACTTGCCTTAAAGCCATCGTCCGAGCTATAGCGCGGAATCAAGTGGACATGGGCATGAAAGACTGTTTGACCGGCAACTGCTTCATTATTTTGTAGCATATTCAAACCAGTTGCCCCTAATTTACCTGTGATGTTAGCTGCAATGCTAGGGAGTTTAGCAAATAAAGTCCTTGCTTGATCCTCTGTCATGTCAAGTACGTTTCGCACGTGGGTTTTCGGAATCACTAAGGTATGTCCCTTGGTTGTTTGTGTGATGTCTAAAAACGCTAAGATATCATCGTCTTCATAAATTTTATAAGCAGGAATCTCTCCGGCAATAATTTTGCAAAAAATGCAATCTGTCATGATGTTACCACTCCCTTTCTCAATTGTTGCTATAATACTAGTATATCATTTTATGACTGAGAAGTAGTTTGTCAGACGATACAGATAAACGATTATAATGAAGAAAGAATAGAAAAGGGATAAGATGACAGAAATTAACTTATTAAGACCAAGTCTAGCATTTGAAAAAGCAATATTAACCTATAAATCTGAATTTGGTGAGTCGGATCAACTCATTAATGGGGCAAGAATGCTACACACTGCAGCAACGATTATAGAGTGGTTAACTAACTTATCTCTGTACGAAGATCAAGCAACCTTGCCTAACAAGAAGTATGTCCCTGGCTACCAATTTATCTTGGTTAGAACAGGTGACCATAAAATACTGGGTATGTCTCATTTGAGAACGACATTAAATGAGGCCTTGTTAAGTTGTGATGGTCATATCGGCTACTCAATCTGTCCATCTGAGAGGGGGAGAGGATATGGTAAGTTGCTACTCGAAAAGACGTTAATTGAGGCAAAAAGAATTGGCATAGCGCGTGTCCTAGTAACCTGTGATGAGACAAACATCGGCTCTGAAAAAGTGATTATTAGGAACAATGGTCGACTAGAAAATCGCGTCTTTGATCCTGAACATCAAGTCTGGGTGAAACGATATTGGATTGATAATACATGATAGCTGTCGTGCAGCATCAGGTTGATCACAGATATTCAACAGGTAAGGTAACCTCCCAATTTAGTTGGCGCATGAAAAAATGGTATAATTAGGCTATTAGCTACAGGATATGCGATTGGAAAAGAGATGATATGACATTAAAAATAGAGAACGTGACGGGTGGTTACTTTGGCAACACCGTCTTGAAAGATGTTAGTTTTACAGTTAATGATGGCGAACTCGTTGGCCTGATTGGTTTAAATGGGGCTGGTAAGTCGACTACGATTCAAGAAATTATTGGCCTATTAACCCCCTACCAAGGGCAGATTTCACTAGATGACTTAACAATTACCAAACAAGCAGAAGCTTATCGTCAAAAAATAGGCTTCATTCCAGAGCAACCGGCTCTCTATGAAGAATTGACGCTTCGTGAACATATAGAAGTGACGGCATTAGCATATAATGTGGCGATAGATGTTGCGATGGCGCGTGCTGATAAATTATTAAAGACCTTTAGATTATCGGATAAGTTGGATTGGTTTCCAGCGAATTTTTCTAAGGGGATGAAACAAAAAGTGATGATTATCTGTGCTTTTTTGACAGAACCCTCACTTTACATTATCGATGAACCATTTCTAGGTCTCGATCCATTGGCCATTAATGATTTAATCGCCCTAATGCTAGACATGAAAAAATCTGGTGCAGCAATTTTGATGTCAACCCATATTCTGTCAACAGCAGAAAAATTCTGTGATAAATTTATCGTCTTACATGAAGGACAAGTGATTGCGGATGGTGATTTGAAGGCTTTAAGAGAAAAATTTAAGTTACCTGATGCGAGTCTCGATGAAATTTATGTCGCCTTGACAGATGAAAGTTGGCAAGCACATGGCTAAAGATATCGAGTCGCTATTTGCCATGCGTCGGGCAAAATGGCGCACGCAAAATTTAAAATACTTAAGATATGTCCTCAATGACCATTTCGTGCTCGTCCTCATGTTCTTGATTGGCTTTTTGGCCTATCAGTACGCTGCATTTCTGCAAAAAATGCCTGAACATTGGTTACCCGGTTATCTTATTTCGATTTTTGTGTCCCTTTTGATCCTATTTATCGGACAGCTGGCGACATTTGTGGAAACTGCAGACCAACAATTTCTTTTGGCAAAGGAACAGGCGGTACAGCGACATCTAAAAGCTGCGGTAAAAAACTCAATGGTTTTACCAATACTGATCATTTTCGTAACAGTCACCATATTATCTCCACTAGTTGCCTTACCTTTACCGGTGGTGCTTGTCTGGATGGCAGGCTTGATAGGTATCAAATATGGCTTGCTTTTGAGGCAATCTCAGTCATTCATCGCACACCAGTTGATCCAATGGCAGTCATTAATTAATTATGAGCGAAATAGACAGAATAAGGTCCTAAAAATCTTTAGCCAGTTCACGGATGTTAAGGGATTAAAACAAACTGCCAAGCGCCGTAAATATTTGGATCGGCTCATCCCCAAATCAAAAAAGGCCTACGATTATTTATTCATTCGTACGTTTTTGAGAAGTGGTGATTATTTTATGTTGATGCTGCGCTTGACAGGTCTGGGTATCCTATCCTTGGTCGCAATCGATAATGATCTCTTTAGCTTGCTTTTAGCCTTACTATTCAATTACTTACTCGTGTTTCAGCTCCTCCCGATTAGCCAATCTCAGGACTATCAAATGCTAGCAAGACTTTACCCGATTAAGGCTGACGCCAAACTAGCAGCGGCTGCCTCAGTGATTCGACGATTGATACTCCTGATCAGTGGGTTACAACTCGTGATTAGTTTAGTCACCTTTCATGATATCAGATTAGCCGGTATGTTCATTTTGAGCGGTTTATTTCTAGGGGTTATCTATCCAAAATTAAAGTTAAAAACGAGATGACTAGCGTGGCATATGGCTATCATGGGATTGAGAGAAGTCATGTAATTCCAGTTACAAAATTAGAAGACTTTTTATATATGTAAGAAAAATGTTACAATGCTTTTCTCTAAAAAATCATAAAAAAATGTGGTATGATAGAAAAAGCAGCGACAAAGCGTCACTGCAAGATCTGTCACAGGAGTGCTAGTCACCTAACTGTTTTCTTAAAATCATTGCGGTAAGCCCGCGCATTCGTAAAGGAGTCACTATGATGAAACATCTGGATTACAGGCACCAAGATAAATGGGCGCTTGCTAATAATACCTTGATCCCTCAATCACCGATTGATATCCAAAGAGAACAATTGGTTCCTGAAGTTGATACGTCTTTGATGATTTCTCTGCCTCATGAGCAAGAAGTTATCGTGAAAGATGCACCATTTGGGATTCAAATCTATGCAGAAGGTGATTTACAATGGCGTGGTCATGAGTACATGCTCAATCGCTTTCATTTTCATGATGGTGCAGAGCATTTGATCAATGGCGAGCGACATGCAGCTGAGATTCATTTTGCCTTTGAAAGTGTCGACATCAACCAACTTGTTTTAGCAGTTTTTGTAGATGTTGATGAGACTTGTACTGATAATAGTGTTGAAACCTTATTGAATAACTCAAGTAAATTAGTTGAATTTGACATCAATAAATTATTGCCAGAAAATCATACGTTTTGGACTTATAAGGGATCGATGACGACACCACCTCTGAACCAGACGGTGACTTGGGTAATTTTGGAAGAACCAATCAAAATCTCACCAGCCGAAAAAGAGCTATTACAAGATAAATTGCGTAGTAATTACCGTAATATCCAAGAATTAAATGACCGAGATGTCTATCGAATTGAAGACTAGTCACACTTAAAAAAGGAGTAGGAAAACAAAAAATGAAAATTATTATGGCGAGTGACCATGCTGGCGTTGCATTAAAATTAGAAATAAAAGCATTATTGACAGAAATGGGTCATGAGGTTGAAGATATGGGACCTTACGACACAACGGCAGTAGATTTATCAGATTTTGTTTATCCGGCAGCCCTTAAAGTGAGTCAAGAAAAAGTTCGGGGTATCTTTGTTGATGGTGTAGGGTATGGATCAGCCTTGATTGCTAACCGTATCTACGGGATTGATGCAGTTGTTTGCCAGGATCCGTTTTGCGCGAAATTGGCGCGCCAACATACGGACAGTAATGTGCTTTGTTTAGGTGGTAAAATCATCGGTTCTGCTATCGCCTTAGATATCGTCAACACATGGATGACAACCGATTTCCTTGCAGAAGAAAAATATATTCGCCGTGTTGAAAAAGTCAAAGCGATTTCAGAAAAACATTTGGTGAAATTGACTTAATCAGTTAATAAAAAAAAGCTTAGATTTCAGATGAAATCTAAGCTTTTTTTATTAGCATGTAATGATTTTTGTCCCATGGACATACTGGCTACCAGTCAAATCAGCTACAGTTTGGGCAGTTTCAGCTGAAACTGCCCCACCTGCAAGGATTTGAATGCGACCTGATGCGTGTTTGACTAATTCAGCGATGCGGTCGGTGTTAACTGGCTTATCTAGGCTATCACCGTGCATCAGAATCTTATCAAATCCAAGCTCTACTAAGGTATCAAGTGCAGCTTTTTGTTGGTCATAAGGGATGGCATCAAAGGCCATATGGAAAGTAACTGGTAAGCCTTGACTGGCAATCATCAGTGTTTCTAGAACGTCGATATCTAATTCATTTTCAGGAGTTAAAGCACCAAAGACTAATTCATTGGTACCAGCTTCTAGCGCCTTTAAAATGTCTGTTTCCATGATACGAACTTCAATAGAATGGTACACAAAATCACCACCACGTGGGCGAATCATGGTCGCAAATGTCGTTTTACGTTCGCTAAGGTAGTCGGCTGTTTCTTTGATTACACCATAGCTAGGTGTTGTCCCACCTTGGGCAAGGTTATCGCAAAGTTCGATGCGTTCAACACCAGCAGCTGTCACACGAGGAATATCGGTGAAATTCTCTGCACAAAATTCTCTGATTAACATATTTTCTCCAGTTTGTTTTGATTAAGTTATCTTTTTATTATACCATATCCTATGCTATAATAAAGGATAGTGTAAACGGCAGACAAGATAAGTAAGCGAGTTTTAGTTTTAGTATCTCACCTGACGTTTCCTTTTAAAAAATCACGAGACTGGAAAAATCATGCTGAAAAAAATTGATAAAGCTGCGCGATACTTGGCGAAAAATAGTCCCTCACTACGCTGTCCGATTTGTCAGTCATCAGTTAAGCTTGACGGCTACGCGCTCATTTGCCAACATGGTCATACCTATAACCTGAATAAAAAGGGAAGTATTAACTTCTTAACGATTAAACCAGATACGACCCATTACACCAGAGCCATGTTTGAACCACGTAGGCAACTGATACAAGCGGGGATGTACGCGCCTGTCTTAGCTGAAATTCAAAATAGCTTAACTTCAGGGAATCTATTAGATGTCGGTAGTGGTGAAGGTAGCTTTTTAAATCTATTAAGGGTTGAAGGCAGTAAGTTTGGCTTTGATATCGCGCGTGATGGGATCAATATGGCGAGTGAGTATACAGAACTAGAGGCCTTCTTTAGTTTGGCTGATTTGACCAATTTACCTTTTGCAGATCAGGCCATGGGGACTGTCTTAAATATCTTTACCCCGTCAAATTATCGAGAATTTAAGCGTGTTTTGGCAGATGATGGACAAGTGATTAAAGTGATTCCAGACCAACTTTACCTGCAAGAGTTACGGACGGCATTTGGCATGGCAGTTGATTATGATAATCAGGAGGTCATCCGTAAATTCGCTGAAAACTTTCCGGATTATACACAAAAGGAAGTCAAATACACGTTTGAATTGCCACCGCAGTTACGCAACGCTTTCTTATCCATGAGCCCACTAGAATGGCAAGTTTCTACTTCAGAAAAGGCAAGGATTGCCCAAAATCCACCACAAATGGCAACCATTCATGTCCAAATTTTACAAGGGAAAAAGTCTTGACACAAAATAGTGTGTCAAGGCTTTTATTTACCTTTGTTTTGCAAACGGTTACAATTGAGATGTGAAGTAAGGATATCTTAAATCAACACCCTGTATTTTTTATTCATAAACATGATGGACAAGCTATCCTGAAAAAATGTTCACAAGGAGAATAATATGAACGAAGAAAAAGCAAAATTTAGCTTAAAAGTAGCGGTACAACGTATCGGATCTGCTTTGTCAAGCATGGTGATGCCTAATATTCCTATTTTAATTGCGTGGGGGGTTATCACAACTTTATTTATTGGAGATGGATGGTTACCTAATCCACAATTTGCCTTGCTAGTTGGGCCAATGCTTGCCTATCTGATTCCGATTATGATCGGGTATACGGGTGGTAAAAATGTCTATGACCATCGTGGTGGTGTCGTTGGTGCGATTGCAACAATGGGTGCAATCGTTGCGACTCAAGGATCAATTCCATTTTTAAATACTGTCTCAGGTATGGATCCATCAAGTGCTAACTTTGTAAGTGGCTTTAAAGATGCCGTCGCAAGTAGAGGGACAGATGTCCCAATGATTTTAGCAGCTATGATTTTAGGGCCACTTGGTGCTTGGGTAATCAAGAAATTTGATGTCTGGGCACAGCCTAAAGTCAAGGCAGGACTTGAAATGCTGGTTAACAACTTTTCAGCTGGTTTGATCGGGTTTGCCATGGCGTTGATTGCCAATAAGGTTGTTGGACCAATCATTGAAGCCTTGACAAAAGTAATGGCACATGGTGTAGATTTTCTCATTTCAAATCATTTAATCCCACTGGCTAACTTATTTATTGAACCTGCAAAAATTCTCTTCCTGAATAATGCCATTAATCATGGTATCTTAACACCGCTTGGGACTGAACAAGTCTTAAAAACAGGTAAATCTCTACTCTTCTTACTTGAAGCAAATCCTGGCCCAGGGTTAGGTGTGCTACTCGCTTTCTGGTTCTTTGGTAAGGGATCTGCAAAAGCAACTGCACCTGGTGCGATTATCATTCACTTTATCGGTGGGATTCACGAAATTTACTTCCCTTATGTCATGATGAAACCGGCTTTATTTGGTGCGGTTATGGCCGGTGGTGTGACTGGTACTTTCGTAAATAACATGTTAGGCAGTGGCCTTAAAGCACCAGCTTCTCCAGGATCAATCATTGCGATTCTATCGATGACACCAAAAGGTCTTGGTAACTTTGCGGCCGTTCTTGCAGGTGTTATTTCAGCCGCAATTGTTTCCTTCTTAGTCGCTGCGTTAATACTTAAAAATGATAAATCAATGGTTGATGACTCAACCCTTGAGGCAGCTCAAGCAGAACTTGCTTCAAATAAAGCTGTTGCCAAAGGACAAACTCAAGTCGGAACTGATACAGCAATTGTTGCAGCGAATATTCAACATATCATCTTTGCCTGTGATGCGGGTATGGGCTCATCAGCTATGGGTGCTTCTATCTTGCGCGATAAGGTCAAAAAAGCAGGCCTCACAATTGATGTGACAAATCGCGCGATCGCTAATCTAACGGATGCGGCTGATACACTCGTTGTGACACAAGAAGAACTTGCGCCACGTGCAGCACAAATGGCACCAAGTTCAACACGGGTTGCCGTATCCAACTTCTTAAATTCACCTAAATATGAAGCAATCATTACCAGTCTAACTGGTAGTCAGAAAGTTGATCAAGTTGTAGCTGTCCATGATGATGTCACAAATGAAATTGACTTGAATTTGATTGATGAAGTTGTCTTTGCACACGATGCGACAGCCATTGGTAGTGCGACCATGGGTAAAGAAACGATTAATGCCATCTTCAAAAATAATGGCGTAAAAATTCCGGTTTCAGATGTTGAGTTTTTAGCACTATCAGCCTATAATGCAGCTAATATCGTTGTCGTGGTTACCCAAGACAATTTAAACCTGGCCAAACAATACGCACCAAACGCGCAATACCTTAGTGTAGATAGTTTGATTACCACACATGAGTATGATAAAATGGTGGCGAGAATGAAGAAGTGATGAGGGTTTAGTGAACTTTCCGAGAAAATCACGAATCCCGCTAAGATGAGTGACTTGACAGGAACCCGCTAATGCGGGTTTTTGTCGAGCAAGAGAGGGGAGCAAGCCCTTACCGCTCAATCGGTTTATTGTGTTATTACTTAACCATTCAAGGAGTTAGTATGTTAGTCACAAAACGTGAACAAGAAATTATTAATGAAATCGTCAAGAAAGGAAAAGTTAGTATTACTGAGCTTCTTGATGTAGTTGGTGTGAGTCGGCGGACACTCTACCGTGATTTACAGAATTTACAACAATTTTTGCCAAGATATCAAGTAAACTTGATAAAAACAGATAATTTTTATCAGTTGGCAGGTGATCTATCACATTTAATTAATCGCCAAGTTGTTGAAGCATTTAGTCAGACAGAACGCCATTTTATGGAATTGATTCTGTTAATTTTTGAACAAGGTAAACTTACGACGTTCATGGATAAGTTTGCGATCAGCCAGCCAACTGCTACAAATGATATTCGGGTCATTGAAGATAACCTTGCCTTTACTGGCGCAGGTCTTGTTCGTGAAGGTGGACTAGCTGTTATTGCAAGCGAATATAGTAAACGAACCTTATTGGTGTCGAGTCTGGTCAGTAACATATCCACAAGTGATATTTTTAAGTTTAATACCCGTATTTATGACAATAATAAAATAGCCCAGCTCTTTGATCAAGCCAAGTTTGAACGTATCACACAAGCCTTTCAACGCTCAAAATTGACACATATTTCTGATCGAACACAAGGCGTGCTACGCCTATTTTTCATCGTGACACTGGAGAGAATTAGCCAGGGACGTTTAATCGAAAATCATTATCATTTTCATCCGTCAAAGGATGCCCTAGACTTGGTAACACGGATTGTACAAAACTTGGATGAGGCAAGGATTAATCTACCTGAGATTATTTATTTAGCCAATATGGCTGATGTGTTGCATTTCGATAAGGGTGGGAATTTTTTGTTTAATGAAAAATATGATACTAGTTTTTCATATAAAGTTCGACAACTGATAGCAGATGTTGGTAGTAAAAGTGGCTTGAATTTTAGTCTAGATGATAAAATTTTTGCCATACTCAATACCCACCTAAGGAGTAGTTTTACAGTGCCACAACTTTTTTCTGATGACAAAAATGAGCTGATATCTCGTATTCAAGATGAGCAGTCCAGCCTATTTCAGATTGTCGGTGAAACCTTAGTTACTGTCTTTGAAAAAAGGTTTGCCAATCAAGAGATTGCTTTGGTAACCCTACATTTTGTGGCAACGCTAGAAAGTTCAAATCGTGTATTTCCGATGAATGCACTTCTGGTAACCAGCCGGGGACGGGTATCTATGGCGTTTTTGGCGCGTAAGCTACAAACACAATTTCCCTTTATCAGGTCAATCAAAATCGTACAAGTCAGCCAACTAGAGACTGATATGTTTGCTTATTTTGATATTGTTTTCACTACTGAAGCATTGGATGACAGCTATCAGGTAGGTGGCAAGCTGATAAAAATTGCTGCCAATCTCGCCCTATCTAATCTATCGGAGATGACGCATGATATTCGATTAATCAGAAATCAAAGCAAGCCTAGAGATTTTTCTGAAGTGCCAGCAGAAAACACCCTTGATTTTCAAGACTTCTTTGTCAAAAGTCAAGTCATCTTACAAAACTTTAATCTATCTAAACTTGATAATACAAGTGACTTAGATGCAACCCTTTACGAGCTGATGCAGGAAGACAATCTGATCGACTGGGAATTGTTGGAACGGTTTAAGCGCACGTCATTTGGTATTCCCGAAACGAATCTTGCCTTGATTCATGGTGTTTCTACTCGTGTCAAACGTCCAGAGTTTAAAATTTTTGATCTCACTCATGAGATTGAGGTGATGGGAATGGATAAGCAAGTGATGTCAGCAAACCGTGTTTTATTTCTGACAGCACCACAAATAGTAGATGACGTCTATACGTATATACTAGGTAAAATTTCTAGTTCTATCATCGAGAATACCCTATATACGGTAATTTATAGCTCAGGAAATTTTGATATTATCTATGAGTTACTTAGCAAAATCATTAACGATAGTTTTGCCAAATATGATAAATAAGCGTTAAGCCTTGTCACAAAAAAATGTGACAAGGCTTTTATTTACAGCGTTTTAGGAAGCGGTTACAATGAAAGCATAAGAACGTAAGAGATGATAGAGGTGGAAAAATGGACATTCAAAAAAATCTGATTCAACTAGGACAGGCATTTGCAACAAAAGAGGATGCGATAACCTTTTGTGGGGAGCAGCTCCTAGATGGTGGTTATGTTACCGCTGATTATCTACCAGCAATGCTGGAACGCAATCAAGAGTTATCTGTTTATATGGGGAATTTCATTGCGATTCCACATGGTACAGATGCGGCTAAAAAAGAAGTCCTTAAAACAGGGATTACGATCGTACAAGTCCCTCGTGGCGTGAATTTTGGAGATGATGCAGAGCCTAAAATTGCGACAGTCCTCTTTGGTATAGCAGGCGTCGGAAATGAGCATTTAGCATTGATTCAAAAAATTTCTATATTCTGTGCAGATGTTGATAATGTTGTCAAACTTGCCGATGCGCAAACAGCAGATGAAATAGCAGACTTGTTGAACTCGGTTGATGTATAAGCACCATAGTCAGTCGGTTTTTAGCAAAATAGATAGCTTATCAGGCATGATGTGCTTAAGCCACCGTGTTAACTCAAGATAAACCATCGTAATTTGAAAGGAAATAAGATGAAAAAAGCAGTACATTTTGGCGCAGGGAATATCGGCCGAGGGTTTATAGGGGAAGTGCTTCATGACAATGATTTTGAGGTGACATTTGTAGATGTCAATGAAACAGTCATAGATGCTTTGAATGCCCGTGGGAGTTATGAAATCGAACTAGCAGAAGATGCTGCAACACGTATCCCAATTCATCATGTATCTGGTATTAACAATGGTAAAGATCCTGAAGCAGTGGTTCAGGCAATTAAAGCAGCACATATCGTGACGACTGCGATTGGTCCGAACATCTTGCCATTCATCGCTGAGCTGATTGCAAAGGGGATTCAAGCAAGAAGAGCAGGTAAGATTATCGCGCCAATCGATTTTATCGCTTGCGAAAACATGATTGGTGGGTCGGATTTTCTAAAAGCCAAAGTCCTGCCGTTTCTAAGTGAGGCTGATATAGCCTATGTTGATACCTATGTTGGTTTTCCTAATGCTGCAGTTGACAGAATCGTACCTGGTCAAACACATGTTGATCCCTTGTTCGTGGTCGTTGAACCATTTAGTGAATGGGTCATTGATGAAAGCCAAATAAGAAATACGGTGATTCATCTAAAAGGTGTTCATTATGCTAGGGACCTTGAACCGTTTATTGAACGTAAATTATTTTCTGTCAATACAGGCCATGCGACAGTTGCTTATAATGGGGCTTACTATGGCTATAAGACCATTGATACTGCCCTAGAAGATGTGCGCGTGATGACAGCGCTTGTCAATACGCAAAAAGAGACCCGAGATCTCTTACTTGCAAAATGGGCGTTGTTCGACGAAGCAGAACTTCTTGCCTATCACGAAAAAATCCGTGGCCGTTTTGTTAATCCGCATTTATCGGATGATATCAGCCGAGTTGCAAGGACACCAATCCGAAAATTGGGATACAATGAACGATTCATCAGACCAATTAGAGAATTAAATGACCGCAACCTATCATTTGCCAGTCATTTGTCGACAGCAGCTAAACTCTTCAAGTACAAGGACGAGGCCGATGAACAAGCCGTCGAGCTACAAAATCGGCTTGCGACAGAACCACTACGGTCAGTGATTACAGCAGTAACAGGCCTTGAAGATATGAGCTTAGTTAAGGCACTTGAGGCAAGTATAATCGCTTTATAGGACACCAGTTAATCACGACAGATGACGACTAAACTAGCATCTAAAAACCAGCTATCGGCTTGATAACTGGTTTTTTAGTCGTTTACTTTATAAGTGCCCTAAGTTATATGCTTTAAGGTATTGGTATTAGGTCATCGGTAGGTGAGGATACTAATCAAGAGTCCCAACCCATAGCATGCATTAAAGGCAACTAAATTCTTGATGGCATAGCCAAAACTTCTAGGATGCGGGAGTGCGCTTTGAAAGTCCTGGTTATTTTTCCAGACAAGTGGCAGTGACACAAAGGTGATTAAAACCGGCCAGTGATAGATCCCGCTAATGAGACCGATAATAATCGTTAGATAGCCCAACAAAGCTAGGGCCTTAAAAAGCTTAATACCAACGGGACGATTGATATAATAGATTAATGTATAACGGTGATTTTTGATATCTAAGTCCAGATCTCGCAAATTATTGGCTAGCATGACGTTAGCGATTGAGGCAACGAGCGGGAGGGCCGCAAGTATAATTGCAGCAATCGACCAGATATTACCATCTAGATGAAACAGACCAGTTCTGAAATTAACCTGTAAATAAAATGGTGGATTTTGTGTGACATTCACACAAAGGACTAATAAGAAAATCCCCAGTCCCATGGTAAAGCCACTGAATAATTCGCCTAAAGGCATTCTAGATAAGGGGATTGGTCCATAGGTGTAAAAAATCCCGATAAAGCAACACATGCCACCAATTAGCATGAATAACCAGCCAGCTTGAGTTGTTAGGTAGAGACCAGTAACCAAAGTAAAGCCAATCATGGCAAAGATAAGCCACCTAACTAGACCTAAGGATAGGTCTAGTTGACCGATGATATTCTCCTCATACTTATAAACATCAGATTTGGCTTTTTTGAAGTCCATATAGTTGTTAATGGCTGTGGTTGCCATGTCAAAAGTCAGCATGCCACAGAAAAAAATCAGGGTATTGATCCAGTGTATTTGGCCAAAATAGCTGATGGAGAATAAGACACCGATTACAAATGGGAAAAAACTGGCGAGTTTCGTCTTAATCTCAACCAAATTTAAAAAGGTACTGAATGACATATCTATCTCACTTTTCTAGTAGGTAATGATGACTTGATCGACTAAAAAGCATCCCCTTTAGTCGATCAATACCAGTTGACAAAATTGTCAACTACTCATAGTTTATCATGTTTAAGCTAAAAGTGATATCTACTTAGTTTCAGTCAAAAAAGATGATAGTACTATCTCGGAAATATGGTGCTAAAATGGTTTTACTATTGCTTGCATGATAAGGTTGAGGCAAGCTAATTTTTTGACCAAACTGGTCGAACATTTTGCCTGTGACATCATCTAGAGTATCTGATAAGGCTAGGAAGCGACCAACAGAGACAGTTTGGTTGCTTAAATTTTTAGTCCAGTTCATCAGCTCACTCTGAACCTCACCAGGATAAAAACTATTTACCATTATATTTTTGGATGAGAGTACTGCTGCTAACAAGGTCATGAGTAAGGTCTTATGCGTGATTTCCCAGATGCCACGCTCGATTGTATTGCCTTGCCTTTCACAAATTGGTGATAGCTTGACAGCCAGTTGATGACCAGTTACTAAAGCAAGTCGTGCTTGTTGGCTTTTGGCCAATAGTGGTGTAAGTAACTGAATTATCTCTGCATGTACTTGTAGGTTTTGCCGAATATTGACTTGTGGTGTGTTTGGGAAAACACCAAAGGTATCAATCAAGACATCCACATGATCAACATATCTGCCAATCTGATTCACCACATCTTTCTGAGCCTGCAAATCTGTCAAGTCTCCACCCACAAAGTCAATATGGGCCTGTGCTTGAGAGATAATCGCTTGAGCCTTTGTTTCACTTCGACCAACGATAACTACGTTAGCTTCATCTTCGTTAAAACTCTTTGCAATCGCTTTACCGACGCCAGAGGTGCCACCTAGAATGACAATATTTTTCTTTTTCATGTGATCATGATATAAAAAAATGGCGCTAAAAGAAAATAAGCACCCTTATATATTAGATATTGTCAAAAACTTTTTCATGATATAGGGATTCAAAAAGTTGACTATTATGCTGATATTGCTTGCTGATATCGGCATCAACGAGTAGGGCCGCCAAATAATAAAAGTTACTGATCATATAGTGTGAGTGATGGTTAGCTGCAAATATGATGCCGGCTTCAAGTGTGTTAAGCGCATCTGTATTTTGCTTCAATAACTTTTGACTGTAGGCCTTGATATAAAATAGGGCATTGACGTTTTCATCATAGCGTGAATTAGCTGTCTCATTCAACAAATCAAAGGCCTGATCAAAGTAGTCAGTTGCCTCTTTTACCTGCTGTGCTTGTGCCGCAATTCCACCTAAACAGGCGAGACTCAGTCTTGCAATAGCTGATGTTTTCTCTGTTTCTGCAAGCGCTAACTTGAGATGGACTTTGGCAGCAAGTGGGTCTCCAAGCTGGATTTGGGCTACGCCTAGATAATAATAGTAGGCCTGAAAATCGGTATCCCTAATCGTGTTGATCGTTTCATCAGCTAGTAAGAACTTTTTTAAGGCATCATAGTGATGTGCGCGGCAAAGTGACTCACACCTATCATTTAAAGCAGGTGTGCTTGATATAGGAAAATAAGTTTCCAGGGTCATCAGACTCTCTGTGAGACCCAGCTTTTGATAAAGAGCGATGAATATATGAGCAGCTGGCATGTAGTCACCAGCTTCCAAGTGTGATAACAAGGCTTGTGAGCAAATGCCTTTTGCTAATTCTTTTTGTGTCCATCCTAAGCGCTTGCGTTGTTGCTTGAGTGTCAGCCCAATTTGTTTTTTATCCATGAGATTATTATAGCAAAATGACAAAATAAATAGGCTAGTGAGTAGCGATAGCAGGGTAAACATGCAGTCAAAAAATTGATAGATAGCGTTTTTTATTGGGGTATTAGCTGACGATCTAGTCGGAAGTGACCTTACTAAAAACGATTATAGAAAAGTAAACGGTTACACGCTTTTTTTGTTGGAAATAAAGCCTTTAAAGCAATTTTATTGTGAATATTTTACCATTTTATGATAAAATAGTAGTGCATGGTAGGTAGGGCAATCTGTTCTACCGCCAAATAAAAAAACTTATAGAGGTGGACTCATGTCACGTAAACCAATTATTGCTGGTAACTGGAAAATGAATAAAACTTTAGCTGAAGCGAAAGCTTTTGCTGAAGCAGTAAAAGGAAAAGCACCATCTGCTGATCTTGTAGAGACTGTTATCGGTAGCCCTGCATTATTTCTTGCACCACTTGCAGAAATTTTAAACGGTGATGTGATCGAAGTTGCTGCTCAAAACGCATATTTTGAAAATACTGGTGCCTTCACTGGTGAAAATTCACCAGCTGCTATTGCTGATCTTGGTATCAAATATATCATCATTGGTCATTCAGAACGTCGTGAATACTTCCACGAAACTGATGAAGATATCAACAAAAAAGCAAAAGCAATCATTGCAAATGGTGTGACACCAATCATTTGTTGTGGTGAAACACTTGAAACTTATGAAGCTGGTCAAACAGCACAATGGGTTGAAAGCCAAATCACTGCGGCATTGAAAGATCTTACACCTGAACAAGTGTCAAATCTTGTGATTGCTTATGAACCAATCTGGGCAATCGGTACTGGTAAATCAGCTGATGCAAATACAGCTGATGAAACATGTGGCGTTGTCCGTAACACAGTTGAAAAACTTTACGGTAAAACAGTTTCAGACGCAGTACGTATCCAATACGGTGGTTCTGTAAAACCTGAGAACGTTGCTGAATACATGAGCAAAGAAAATGTTGATGGTGCCCTTGTTGGTGGCGCATCACTTGAAGCTGAAAGCTTCCTAGCACTTTTAGACTTTGTTAACTAATTGAGCTGAAAGATCCCTTTGAGGGATCTTTTATTTTTAAAAAATATACAAAAAAAATAAGCCAGGAGGCTTATTTTTTGATAATTCTTATGCATGTTTTGATTGTTTTTTTTAGTACTGTCAACATGGTAAATGATAAGACAATCGAAATGATAACTGCTAGGAAACTTGGCATCACTGCCATTAATACAGAGCACCCGATAACGATAAAGACTGAAAATGTGGCAATATTTGAAAAGAAGGCTATTTCTTTAAGTCTATCAGCTGTTTTTATATGTTCAGCCATCTTTTCTTCCTGCGCATACTCACGCGTTGGTAATTGCCAATTATTAAACTCTTCATCAAATCTAGGGGCTTCCATACTGTCTCCTCTGCACTACCTTTAAATAATAGCACGATTAGCTTACTCTGAATCTTACAATTAAATTACTATGTTACATTAATGTTACAAAGGAGTGAAGATGGTCAAACATGATAGTGATCAGAGCAATATCAATTATAATGAAAGAAGATTAAAGCACGATTTATTTGGTATAATGAAAAGCATGACAAAGAAAATAATGATTACTGCTACAGTTGACAGCATTGAACAGGCTAAGGCCTTACTCGCAATCGGTATAGATACTTTATATATTGGTGAGGAAACGTATGGCCTTAGATTACCACATGCGTTTACCAGGGGTGAATTGCGTGAACTGACTGAGTTGGCGCATGCGGCTGGCGCTAAAGTGACAGTTGCTGTGAATGCCATTATGCATCCAGATAAAATGGCTACGATTAAGCCGTATTTAGATTTTCTTCAGGAAATTGAAGTAGACCAGCTGACAGTCGGTGATACGGGCGTTATTTTTGTTCTTGATCGAGACGGTTACAAGCTACCCTATATTTATGATGCATCAACGATGGTAACCAGTAGTCGTCAGGTAAATTTCTGGGGGGAACAAGGGGCCATAGGTGCTGTTCTTTCTCGTGAACTACCAAAGGAAGAGCTTATTGCTCTATCAGATAATTTGACAGTATTTGGCGAGATTTTAGTCTATGGTGCGACGATTATTCATCAGTCCAAACGCCCATTACTGGAAAATTATTATAATTTTATCAAAACCGATGAAGAAAAAACACGGGATAGAAATTTATTTTTAAGCGAACCAAAACAAGAAGAAACGCATTATTCTATCTATGAAGATAGTCACGGCACGCATATCTTTGCCTCTGATGATGTTAACTTGATGACTGAGCTGGGTGAATTAACTGCTTTAAACTACACACATTGGAAATTAGACGGTATTTATACACCTGGTGATAATTTTGTGAAAATCGCTGAACTGTTTGTGCAAGCGAAAAACTTGATAGTGTCAGGTCAGTTTACAGCAGCTCAAGGCTTTGCCTTTGATGAGGCCATCCGCAATTTACATCCAGCTGAGCGGACACTAGGCCATGGATTTTATGATTTGGATCCTGATGAGATTCAGTGACACCTATAGCGGCCTGCATGCACGTTATAAATGTACCGGATCATGATACAATTTAAAAGTTAAAAAATCGCAAAGGAGATGAGTTGCGATTTTTTTATATAAATAAGGTCATAAAAAATCGCAACTCATTAGCTCTCCTTATATGGACTAAAGACAAGAGTTACTTAATTATGGTATACTATTTAAGTTAAAGTAACAGTTTTGGTCTCATTTAGAGATCTTTTCAACTTGCTCATCTATCTTGAAAATAGGAGAATTAAAGTGAAACAAACACCCTTGAAACGTCCTGAAGTACTAGCACCTGCAGGGACCTTAGAAAAATTAAAAGTAGCGATTAGCTACGGTGCTGATGCAGTTTATATCGGAGGCGATGCCTATGGTTTGCGTTCTAGAGCTGGTAATTTCAGCTTTGATGAAATGCGTGAAGGCATTGCCTTTGCCAAAGCCCACGGCGCTAAAGTCTATGTCGCGGCTAATATGGTCACCCACGAAGGCAATGAAGCAGGGGCTGGTGAGTGGTTCCGTACATTACGTGATATCGGCATTGCGGCAGTTATCGTCAGTGACCCAGCTTTGATCGCTATAGCAGCAAGTGAAGCACCTGGTCTACCAATCCATCTGTCGACACAAGCAAGTGCAACCAACTATGAAACCTTAGAGTTTTGGAAAAAACTAGGACTAGAACGCGTTGTTTTGGCACGTGAAGTTTCCATGGCTGAGTTAGCTGAAATTCGCAAGCATACAGATGTCGAAATAGAAGCCTTTGTTCATGGGGCTATGTGTATTTCTTATTCTGGTCGCTGTGTTTTATCAAATTACATGAGCAAACGTGATGCTAACCGTGGTGGCTGTTCACAATCATGTCGTTGGAAGTATGACCTTTATGATATGCCACATGGTGCAGAACGCCGGTCTGTCCAGGGTGAAATTCCTGAAGATTTCTCGATGAGTGCTGTGGATATGAGCATGATCGAGCACGTGCCAGATTTGATTGAGAATGGGGTTGATTCCTTTAAAATCGAGGGTCGCATGAAGTCGATTCATTATGTCTCAACGGTCAGTAATGTCTATAAAAGAGCAGTAGATGCTTATTTAGAAAGCCCTGAAGCATTTCATGCCATCAAACCGGCCTTAGTAGATGAACTTTGGAAAGTTGCCCAGCGTGAACTTGCAACTGGCTTTTACTATCAAACACCGAGTGAAAACGAACAACTATTTGGCGCTCGCAGAAAGATTCCCCAGTATAAATTTGTTGGCGAAGTCGTGGCCTTTGATGAGACAACGATGACGGCTACTGTACGTCAGAGAAACGTGATCACGACTGGTGATGAAATCGAGTTTTACGGACCAGGTTTCCGACATTTCACTGCAACTGTTGATAATTTACGTAATGAGGAAGGTGAGCGCATTGATCGTGCACCCAACCCGATGGAGTTACTCACGATGACAGTGCCTGCGCGTGTTGAACCAGGTGATATGATCCGTAAAAATGGGTCAGGATTGATTAATTTATATGCAGAAAATGGTGTGGCAAAGACTGTTAGAGCCTAGCCGATAAGAAAGTGTTGAGACTAGATTTTCAATGCTTTTTTCTTATTTGATATACTTAAATCTGGCTAAGTCACTCAAGCATGGATGACTTGTGTTATACTTTAATGAGTAACTTTATTTAGTAATAAATCGAAAAATATGAGGTCTAGATGGATTAGGCCAGACGTGAATTGGAAAGAAAAGGATCATGATAAACTTTATTTTACATATTGATGACTATATTTATAGCATGGCACAATCAGTAGGCGGATGGACCTATCTCATCTTGTTTCTCGTGATATTTGTTGAAACGGCTGCTATCGTGATGCCGTTTTTACCAGGGGATAGCTTGCTTTTTGCAGCTGGTGCATTAGCCGCTAATCCTAAAATGGGCTTTAATGTGGTCATCTTCTTATTTTTATTCTTCTTCGCTGCTTTTTTCGGAGATGTTTGTAACTTTTTAATTGGGCATACAGTTGGTAATAAGTTGATTGAACATCATTTCTTCAGCAAACTGATTAAGAGAAAGCACATTGATGAAGCTGAGCAATATTTTGAGAAAAATGGGTCAATCGCTATTATTTTAGGCAGATATATTCCGATTATTCGGACATTTGTGCCGTTTGTAGCGGGGATTAGCCAATTTCCAATCAGAGAATTTGTGAAGCGTGCTTTTATAGCGGCTCTATCATGGTCTTTGATTGCCACGGGATCTGGTTACTTGTTTGGTAACATTCCGTTTGTCAAGGAACACTTCTCTGCTATCATTATGAGTATCATCGTGGTAACATTACTACCAAGTGTGATTGCCTTTCTGAGATCAATTAAAAAACGTACCGTATAAGTGGTTATCTAACTGTCGCGCTAAGAGCTAGATTAACTGTGAAAAGGTAGAAAATAGGGTAAACGATGCAGACAAATAATATTTCAAAAGGTAAATTATCAGGAAAAAAAATCGGCGTATACTTTGGCACATTTGCGCCCTTGCATACTGGACATCAGCAACAAATTTATAAAACATCAGCACTTAATGAAGGTGTGTTACTGATTGTATCAGGATATGATGGTGATCGCGGCTCTAAAATCGGCCTCCATTTGGACAAAAGATTTCGCTATTTGCGTGAGGCCTTTAACGACGAGGCAGCCATAAAGGTTGTCAAGCTCGATGAAAATGGGATTCCTGAAATGCCACATGGCTGGGATGAGTGGACAAACCGGTTATTTGGGTTAATTCAAGCCAATACTGAATCTGAAAATTTAGAGGTCACTTTTTATGTTGGGGAAGCAGAATATGTGACTGAGCTATATAAACGTTTTCCGACAGATGATGGCAATACTTATACTGTTGAGATAGCCGATCGACATGATATCCAAATTTCAGCAACGATGATCCGTGAAAATCCACAAGCCTATTGGCAGGATATTAACCGTGTCTTTCGACGTCAGTTCTCCAAAGTCGTGACCTTGATGGGATCTGCCTCTACGGGTAAATCAACACTTGTTAGGCGGCTAGCCAGATCAATCAACGCCCCATTTTCAGAAGAGTATGCAAGAAGTTATGAAGAGTATTCAAATATAAATGATGATGAGCTTGAAATGTCTGACTATGCCCGTTTAATTACGGGGCAATATGATGTCAATTCAAAAGAAATCAATTCACCTGCCAATCAAGGGATTGTTTTTCTGGATACGGATGCTATTGTGACACGTGTTTATGCTAAACTCTATCTGAGTGAAGAAGATCAGGCCCAGCTAGAACCGCTGTTTCAAAAAATAATTCGTGATGAGCAGATGGATTTGATTTTGGTCATCCCACCCATTACCAAATATATTGATGATGGTTTCCGGAATATGGAATGGGAGTCATCACGACACGAGTTCCATGAAGAATTAATGCGCCAATTAGCAGAGTTTAATCTGATGGATAAGGTTGTATTACTAGATGATACAGGTGATGTACGAGATGAAAAAGGCTATCTCAGTCGCTACCATCATGCTATCGATGCTGTTAAACAACAGACTGGAGTCGAAATAAAACGCCTAGACTATTAAAGTCTAAGCGTTTTTTTTATCTATCATAGCTGTTTTGACACTTTCGGGTACAAAACTTACTTTTTTTACCTTACTTAATAAGATAATCCGAATTTGATTGGACACGATATCTTTTGTCACGACTTGTCGCTCTGTGATACTGGTTATATTGGCTGTAAAGCTCGTTAATTCTGTATTTTTTTTATTAAAATGTAGATAGACTGGATGATTAAAGGATTGTGCAAGCTCAAGATTTGCGAGTACCTCTAAATCGATAGCTGCCTTTGCTGCCATCTTAGGCCGCGAAAACAAATGACCTATTTTTTCTAATATTTTTTTCATAGCAAAATTATATCATATTTTGAGAAATATTGGGTTAGATTGCGTATAATAGTAATGAGACTTAAAATGGAATGGAGATAAGATGAGCGAGTTTAAATTTGAAATTGAGGAACATTTGATTGTCCTATCTGAAAATGATAAGGGATGGAAGAAAGAATTGACGCGTGTATCATGGAATGGCTCACCAGCAAAGTTTGATATTCGCCAATGGTCTCCTGATTATAGCAAGATGGGAAAAGGGGTTACCTTGACCAATGAAGAATTTCAGAAACTGGTTGAAGAACTTACCAAATAGTTGAGATGTAAATCAAAAAAAACTAGCGACTGTTCGCTAATTTTTTTATGTCTTGAAAATGATGATAACCATTAAGATATAGAGCAGTAAGGTGACAAAAAAAGTGATTCGCCAAAAAAAATGGAGAAAGTGCCGAGCTTCAAAGTGCCGATTATAGAATAAGTCTAGAAAAAGCAGAACGAGCGCTATAATTGAGATAAGCATTAAAAAGTAAGGCAAGATACTGATATGCGTGACTTGACGAGAAAATAGATGTAAGCCAAAAATCAAAAAAACGGTCACAATATCTGGCACATTAATTGTCGAAAACTGTCTGATTTTGAAAAATTTGAAGAGAAGTGGTATCAGTATAAATAATAGGATCGGATAAATAGCAATTAATAGGTGAATGAACATAAGACTATTTTAGCTTTTTTGTCTCGAAAACACAACAGGAGCTAGTTAAGGAGATACGTGTTTGAAACTGCCGGCATTTATTTAGCTGTAGACTTGACAAAGTAGGCGTTTGTTTTCAAGGCACGTCGGATGTAGTAGCCGATGATTGCTGCCAGAATTGCTTTGATAATACCAGGTATAATAAAGGGTAAAAAGCCAAGTTTAAATCCTGCTTGAAGTGATAAGTGTGCAACAACTGCAAGCCAGGCGGTTCCTATAGCCAAACACCAAATCGTCCCAATCAGATTGGCAACTATAAATAAAGCTAATTTGCCACGTGCTGTTTTCATTAACAGAGCGAGTTTACTCAACTGAGCAACCTGTAGTGCTTGAAATAAGAAACCAATCAAAAAACCGCCTGTAGGGCCGAGAATGACACCGAATCCAGCAGCACCACCAGCGTATACAGGGAGACCGATTGCACCAAGGATTAGATAGACAAGAATAGCAAGTACACTGTCTAATGGGGTAAGTACAGTCGCAATAATGCCGACAGCAAGGGTTTGCAGTGTCAGTGGCACGATGGGTAAGGGGATGGTAATTTGGCTTGAGATTGCTAGGAAAGCCGCCGCAATAGCGATAATTGCCAGACGTTGTGTTTTGTTATGCGTCATTTTTTGTTTTCTGATGCCTTAACAGGTGTCTAGATATCATCAAGATGACTTGGGTAAAACATCCACTGACTATGATAATAGATATGTAAGGTCATCATCCTTTCTGAAATAGCTTAAATTGTAAACCTAAACAATAAATTAAGTATACAATAAAATTGGTAGATTAGCAAGTATATAAAAAAACGATCTCTATGATCGTTTAGTGAGTTTCTGGCTCTGAGATGTCAGCAAAACTGGCATTTACGAACTCAGCAAGAAGCTGCGGTTGAATTCGAATGCTGCGCCCAACTTCACCAGCAGATACAATCATAACTGGTTTTGACAAGGCGATTTCATCGATATAAATGGGAAATGCATGTTTTTGATGAATGCCGACTGGATTATTGGCACCATGGATGTAGCCAGTTGTTTTTTGCAAGTCTTTTTGCGGGATCATACTGACTTTTTTCATACCAGAGACTTTGGCTAATTTTTTTTCAGAGAGATGTCTTGTTAATGGCACAATACCGATGATCGGATCAGTTCCATTTGTAAGCGCTAAAGTTTTATAGATGTCATCTTTGGTGATACCATCTGGCAAGTCATTCTTAAGTGCATTTAAGGCTAATGCGTCATGCACAATACCAGCCTTATCCAGAATTTGATCGACAAGCGTCTTTTTTAGCTTTTGTTTCTTCATTTGTATTTTTCCTCAAGTCGACTCATCCACAAGCCTAAAATCAAACCAAGTGCTGTACATACAATCGCAAGTATGCCGGTAAGTAAGGTACTTCCTGAGTAACTGATACTTTCAGCAGCTTGTGGATTAGGTACGAGGATTAAGAGTGTTGAGGCACAGACGACACCTATAATAAAATGAAAGACACGTGAATGATAGGTGGTTAACAGATATTCCATCCCTTTTGCAAAGCAGAGCATGGCAAGTACACCGCCGATTGCGATGGGAAGAAATACATTGACTAAATCGAAATTTTTAAATCCTGTCAACATAGGAGAATAGAGTCCTAAAATTAAGAGTAGATTTGATGGCGATAGACCAGGTACGAGTACCCCTAATGCGATTAGGGCACCAGCTAAGATAAAGGTAGCAAAATTAGCTGGTAATGTGCCAAAGAGATAGGGCAGGGTGTATAAGAAAACGAGACTGATGACAAAAGTGCCGATTAGCCACGCCCAATCCGCTTTATCACGTTTACTTTCTTTTTCAGATTCTTGCCATAATGATGGTAAGCTACCGATGATGGCACCTGAAAATCCCCAAAGGACAATCACCTGATAATGAACCAATAGAAATTCTAGTGGACGGGATAAGAGACCAACACCTAAAATCCCACCGATACCCACAGGTAGAAAGTATAAGAAGTTTGCCTTGAAGTTTTCACGAATATGCGCAAGAAATCCAAGCATGCGTTCATATAAGCCTAGGATAGCAGCAAGTACACCGCCCGAAACGCCTGGCAGGATAAAACCAAGTGCAATGATGACACCTTTGATGAGCCTAATTAACCATGACATTGATATGTAACCACCTTTATTTACTTTATTTATCAGATATATGTTAGATATTACCTAAAAATACACTAATGTTATTATTATATCAAATAAATCAAAGATATCAAAAAAGTGTGAGTCTTCACACTTTTCATTCTTTATTTAAACTTTAAAAAGTTTTGGTGCTGCTTTTCTGATGACGAGTAGGATGATACTGCCTACGATCAATGTGAGTAGGCAACTGACACCATTGATGATTAGCGAGTAGCTCACCGCGCCCCAGCCTTTCCAAGCATAGTCACTCCAAAAAATAACCCCTGCGACAAAGTGCCAAAAGTATTTAGCCAAAGCGCCTAATACGATTGCCAGCACAATAAAGCGATCTTTACCTGTTTTGATAAAGGGTTGCCTTGCCAGCCCAGCAAACCCAGCAAAAGAAAATGCGAGGACATATTCGATGAGTACCTGTGGCACACTTAAAAAATAAACCTTGCCGAGTACAAAATGTAGCAGTCCCCAGATGAGACCTGTTATGATGCCGATGAGTGTCCCATGACGAAGTGAAATCAGGGCGATCAGTAGTGTACCTAGACTAATTTCAAACCACATCACTTGGAGTGGAATTAGCGAAAGTGCCATGGCGAGAGCGGCAACGATAGCAATTTCTGCTAGGGTGCGAATGCTAAAGACTTGTTTTTGCGACATAAAAAAATCTCCTTATAATTTCACAAGGAGGGGTCATCAGAAGCGAGTTGATCAATCATGATAAACAATGATCAAATCGACACATCCCTACGGCGGTATTAACCGCATCAGGTTCTGAGGGTAAATCTCAACCGCACATGCGGTACCCCTTGTGTTTGTATTTTTTACTCCATTAGTTTATCATGATACGTATAGAATTGCAAGCGTGCGAGAAAAGAAAGTGTGAAAAAGATGAGAATCGGAATTATCGGATTAGGGCATGTTGGATCAACGGTGGCCTATACATTATGCCTACAAGGATTAGCTGATGAATTGGTATTGCTTGATAAAAATAAAATGAAGGTCCAAGCGGAGTATCTAGAATTATCGGATACCATACATAATTTACCAAATAAAGCTGTGCTCATTAAGGATGATGATGCAGCGCTTAAGACTGCCGACATAATCATCTTTTGTGCAGGGGATATTACTGTATTAGAAAACGCGACAGATCGGCTTGCAGAATTACGTGTCACATCGAAAATTGTTGAAGACGTTGCACCTAAAATCGTACAGTCAGGATTTTCAGGTGTGCTCATTTCTGTTACCAACCCCTGTGATGTTATTGCCTTGTATCTAGCTGAATTAACTGGGGTTGACAAGCGAAAAGTCATCGGGAGTGGGACATTAATTGATACGAATCGACTCATGTATCGATCTGGTCGGGATGATGTTTTGGTGATTGGAGAACACGGCGAGAGCCAGGTTGCCCTTGATGTGCCGGATGTGATTGAAAAATTAGCAGCCAAGACAGGGTGGGAAATATATGCAGCCAAGCAGCATACTGCTTTTGGTATCGCCTCAAGTGTGGCTAGGATAATCAGCGTTCTAGAACAAGACACTGGGGAACTTTTGCCGATTTCGTCCTACGATGAATCAGTAGGTTGCTATTATAGTACCCTAGCAAAATTATCTTTGGAACAGGGTGTGGTAGAGCGCGTGATTCCCTCGCTCTCAAGTACTGAGAGAAAACGATTACAAGCCAGTATCCAGACGATTAAAGGGAATTATGACCGTATTTGATATAGAAAAATTTAAAGTCTGTTATAAAAAATCAATAAGACGCACCTGGGCAACTTAGTGTTATACTAATCCTAGTCAACTAATCAAACAGGAATTTATGGGGGAAAAGAATTATGAAAAAATGGACTAAAGTTGCGACAGGACTTATCGCTATCTTTGCAGTCGCATCACTTGCAGCATGTGGTGCTAAAAAATCGGATGCCAGTAAAGACGGTGTTAAAACGTATACTGTGGGTGTCGCTAGTGATCAACAAAAAGAAATCTGGCAAAAAGTTAGTGATTCATTGAAAAATGACAAAATTAAAATTGATGTGAAATTATTTAGTGGGTATACAGAAGAAAATCCAGCACTCGCTGATGGCTCACTTGATTTGAACAGCTTCCAACACGTTGCCTACCTCAACAACTATAATAAAGAGAATAAAAAAGATCTGACTTATATTGGGTATACAATCATTTCACCTTTCGGTCTTTACTCTGATAAAATTAAAGATCCAAAAGAATTGAAAGATGGCGATAAAGTTGCGATCCCTAATGACCCAACAAATGGTGGTCGTGCTTTACAAGCACTTCAAGCACTCGGTGTCATTAAACTTAAAGCAGATGCACCTGAATCACCAGATGTAAAAGATATTGCGTCTTATAAGACTAAAATTGAGATTAAAGCCATTCAAGCAGACCAATTGGTATCGACATTACCGGATGTGACAGCGGCCTTTATCAATACCAACTATGTGACTGACCAGTTACATACAACGCCTAAAAAGTCAGCGATTTACATCGATACTGACCACTTAGACAAAGTCAGCGAACTCTATAAAAATATCATCGCTGTCCGTAAAGAAGACAAAAATAAGGAAGATTTCAAGAAAATTTTGAAAGCCTACCAAACACCAGAAATCGCTAAAATTATTCAATCAACAAATGACTACCCTGCCTGGGATACAACAAAGTAAGGTAAGCATTGTAGATAGATTTGGCTAAAAGCTTGAGTTGAGACTCAAGCTTTTGTCATATTAACTAAAAAGGATGAACAGATTATCTTAGAAAATGGTAGAATAATCATATGATAAATTTAACGGATATTAGTGTGAGATTCACACAAAAAAATAGTGAGGTGGTTGCTGTCGACCAAGTCTCTCTTCAGGTAGATAAGGGAGACATATACGGTATCGTTGGCTATTCTGGTGCGGGTAAATCAACACTTGTTCGTGTGATTAACCTACTTCAGAAACCAACAACCGGCAAAGTTATCGTTGAAGGGAAAAACCTTGTTGATCTATCACCTCGTGCTTTACGTGAGGAACGCAAGAAGATTGGCATGATTTTTCAACATTTTAATTTGATGACATCACGCACGATTGCGGATAATGTCGCTTTTCCACTGAAGGGCTCTGGCTTGTCAAAACAAGAAATAGCAGCCAAGGTAGATCATTTATTAAGCTTAGTTGGGATTTTAGATAAAAAGGATGCCTATCCTAACAAATTATCAGGCGGTCAAAAGCAGCGTGTTGCGATTGCGCGTGCGCTAGCTAATGACCCGAAAATACTACTTTGTGATGAAGCAACGTCAGCATTAGATCCTAAAACGACTTTAGCAATCCTTGAATTACTACAAGAAGTCAATCAAAAATTAGGGATTACGATCGTGATTATTACGCACGAAATGCAGGTTGTCAAGGAAATTTGTAACAAAGTCGCAGTCATGGAAACTGGTCGTGTCATCGAGCATGGTCGTGTCGTGGATATCTTTGACGAACCTAAAGCGCCACTAACACGAGATTTTATTAGAACAGCAACGCATGTAGAACAAGCTGAGAAGAAATTATTACGCTATACGGATAAAACAGTATATGAACTCAAATTTTCCAATGCAGCAGAGCCGATTATTATTGAGCTCTACAAGCGCTTTGCTGTTACAGCGGATATCTTATATGGTAATATCGAATTTTTACAAGATGTACCGATTGGTACCCTACTCGTCACACTAGAAGACGCAAGTGGTCAAGAACCGAATCTGACAGAAGTAAGTGCCTATCTAGCAGAGCAAGGGGTACGGATTTCAAAAGTTGTCCGTACTGAAAATAAGGAGGTAATCGTCTGATGGATAAGCTATTTCCAAATGTCAATCAAATCTGGCCAGATATTCGGGTTGCAACCTTTGAAACCTTACAAATGACAATCATAGCAGGCATCATAGCAGGTGTCATTGGCTTGATAATAGGGATTGTATTACTGGTTACAAACAAGGATGGGTTAACACCAAATCGGGTGGTCTACTATGTATTGGATAAAGTTGTCGATATAGGTCGCTCAATCCCTTTCATTATTTTGCTAGCTATCATCGTACCCTTTACACGCTTGATTGTGCACACGAGTGTTGGGACGACAGCTGTAACGGTACCGATCGTCATTGGAACTATACCCTTCTTTGCACGTCAAATTCAAAATGCCCTATTAGAAGTAGATCCAGGTGTGATAGAAGCAGCACGTGCCATGGGTGTAGGGACTTTCGGTATTATTTTCCGAGTTTATTTAAAAGAAGGTTTGGTTTCGATTATTCGTGCTTCAAGCTTTACAATTATTAATCTGATTGGCTTAACTGCTATGGCTGGTATCGTTGGTGGTGGTGGTTTAGGTGCCATGGCGATTCAAGTCGGCTATCAAAGAAATCAAAAAGATGTGACATTCATGTCATTGATCCTGGTATTAGTCATTGTTTTTATTACACAATTACTTGGGAATATAGCTGTAAAATTAGCTTCTAAAGGTCGTTAAATAACACAGTTCCCTAACAGTATATCGCTAATGAATCTGTCAATGATGACAGATTTTTTAATCCCATTTCCTTGTCAAAAATGCGAATTTATATTACAATTAGAGCGTAAAGGTCTTTTGACAAAATTGAGGGTAAAACCAAGAAATAGTCAGGAAGGACTAATTCAGTCTAAAAGTCATGTGTACAGAAGAAACATTGTTGCTGTTTTCTGTGCCAGACAACATATATCACTATAAGTACGGTCTATTTGGCGAACGCGTTATAGGAGATGATACTATAGAAAGTAGGAGGCATTATGGAAAATAATATTAAAAAATTACGGAAAGCGATGAAATTTTCTCAAGAAGATTTGGCGCGATTAACGCATTCAACTCGCCAATCAATCAATGCTGTAGAAAATAATAAATATGATCCGTCATTGGATTTAGCGTTTAAAATTGCTAAAGCACTGAATGTAGAAGTAGATGATATTTTTATCAAGCAAACCAAATCTGATGAAGAAAATTTTGACTTATGGTGTGAAAAATATAGCTGTGAGCTTTGGGAAAATAGAAAACAAAAATCACCTGTATCTTAACGCCTTGTAAAGGAGCTCATATGCAAGCATCTGAAATATGCCAATATGCCTTGACTTTTCCTGCTGCCAAAACAGATTATAAGGCTGAGTGGGGTGCAACTCGTCTGCTGATTGATGATAAACTATTTGGCATGATGGGTACGGATAAATCTGGAAAACCTATTTTGACAGTAAAGCTTAAACCAGAAGATGGTGAGTTGTTACGTGAGCAGTATGAGGCTATTGTACCTGGTTACTATATGAATAAGTTACATTGGAACTCGATTGATTTACTAGCGAACCAAGTACCCGATGAGACGATGAAAATGATGATTAAAACATCCTATGACTTAGTCTTAAAAGGCTTAACGAAAAAGAGACAAAAAGAAATCGCTGATTTAGCACTTGGCTAAGTGATTATCAAAAAATGGTGAAAAAGGATAAAAGTGTATAATATAGTTTATACACTTTTATTGGAGTAAAAATGAATATTAAGCAACTTAGATACATCGTCGCTATTGCAAATACTGGTACCTTTAGAGAAGCCAGTGAACAACTGTATGTCAGTCAACCGTCTATGTCGATTGCGGTCAAGGATCTTGAGGTGGAACTTGGCTTTAAGATTTTTGACAGGCTCAATACGGGTGTCAGTCTCACCATAGCAGGTGAGCGTTTTTATGAGCAAGCCCAGAGTGTCTTGAGAGATTTTGACACGTTTGAAGCCAAGTACATGTCACCAGCAACCTTGCAACATAGTTTTTCGATTGCTAGTCAGCATTATGATTTCCTAGCCCCTGTTTCTGTAGAGTTTTCTGAGAAGAATCCTGACATAAAAAATATTAGGCTGTTTGAGTCAACGACCTATAATATCTTGACTGAAGTTTCTGATGGTGTTTCAGATGTAGGGATTGCCTATCTGAATAACCAAAATAGGCTAGGCATTACTAGAATGCTGGACAAGTTAGATCTTGATTTTGATGAGCTGATGACGTTTAAGACACACATTTATTTGAGACAAAGCCATCCGCTAGCAAGTAAGGCCTTCCTAACAAATGATGATTTGAGAACCTTGAGTCGTGTTCGATTTACCCAAGAAAATGAACAGTTCTTGTACTATTCGGAAGATTTAGTGGAAACATTTGAAAATACAAAAATATTTAATGTGACAGACCGTGCCTCTCTAAATGGTATTTTGGAGAGAACGGATGCCTATGCGACTGGTTCAGGCTTTATCGATCAAGCAAGTGTGCATGATATCACAGTTATTCCACTGGAAGATGGCAATGCAAATACCTTGATTTTCATTAAGAAAAAAAGTGCAACGTTATCAGAAGAGGTCAAGTCATATAAACGCAGTTTAGAAAATTATTTCGCTCAGAATCGATTTTGATAGTAACTGTATGAAAAAAATGAGATCAATCGATCTCATTTTTTTCATTCACTTGACAGCATAAATCCTATCTTTAAAACTATAGGACTTAGTCATCGGCTATTACTTGACAGATTGATAGCTTAAATCTATAATAGTGAAATATATATAATATAATAGATATCAGAGGGTGGCACATGATTTCAAAAGTAATTGGCATGAGATTAAAAAAAATTCGTGAAGAGAGAGGCTACTCATTAGAAAAAGTATCAGAGTTGACAGGTGTTAGTAAGCCAAGTATTAATAATATAGAGAGAGGGTTGACATCTCCTTCAATCGATAGTTTGTGGAAAATAGCGACAGGATTGTCGGTACCTATCTCTTATTTTTTTAGTGAATTTAAAACAGCGCATACCCTAGTCAATATGGATGAGCTGACCAAAATCGACTCGAAAGACGAACTGGTCAGCATCTCCTCTATTTTTAGTTGGCTACCAACAGACAATTTTGAGTGTTTCTACCTAGAGTTAGCAGCAAATGCAAATAGAGTGTCACAAGCACATGTTAAAGGATCAAAGGAGCTAATTTTTATATTAGAGGGTCAGCTAACGATGCTGTTAGGAGAGGAACGCATCGTATGTAAAGAAAATGCATGTCTTAAATTTGATGCCAACATAGCGCATACTTATTTGAATGAAACAGATGCTCAGGTAAGAGGCATAAGTGTGATGATTTATCCAGCAGATATTGACAGATAAAAACTAGTTAGCCTGTAAGCTATATGCGATAGATTTTATTTTCGAGCACATTTTTTAGTCAATAGGAGTAGTGAGTCATGGCATTTTTATTAGGTGTTTTAGCATCATTTTTTTTCTCAGTTACATTTGTTTTAAATCAGTCGATGGCAAGTAGCGGAGGGGATTGGCTTTGGACGGCCTCTTTAAGATTTCTATTTATGATGCCTTTCTTTTTAATCATTGTCATCGTAAAAAGAAATAGTCAGTTAAGGCTTGTTTTTCATACGATTAAAGAAAACTGGAAATCCTGGTTTTTATGGAGTCAGGTTGCTTTTGGCTTGTTTTATATCCCCTTATGTTTTGCATCATCACTGGCTCCTGGCTGGCTTATAGCAAGCACTTGGCAAATCACGATTATTGCGGGTAGCGTGCTTGCGCCATTTTTAGAACCTAACTTATCAAAGAGAAAGCAAAGTCGTATTAGTAAGCAAGATGGCTTCATTTTCAGTGTCATCTTGTTAGGCATAGTCATCATTGAGTTACAGCATATGGCATTGGCTAATGTGACACCTTTGTTAGTTGCTTTCATAGCGGTCTTAATTGCAGCAGTTGCATACCCTTTAGGTAATCGCAAAATCATGATAGTTAATCATCATACCGCTAATCTAAATACAGATGAACGTATTTTAGCCATGCTAATTTGTAGCCTCCCGACATGGTTAATTTGTTCAAGTATTGGCTTTTTTAGGAGTGGTATGCCAGAAACAGCCCAAGTCGCATCGAGTCTTTTAGTTGCCTTTTTTTCTGGTGTCATTGCGACATATCTATTTTTTCTATCGACACAAATGGTTCATACAAATATAAGAAAACTCGCGACTATAGAAGCACTGCAATCTTTAGAAGTTGTATTTTCTGTAGTGTTAGGAATGATTGTCCTGCATGATACGTTTCCGAAACTCTTAACGATGGTTGGATTGGGGCTGGTAGTTTTAGGCGTCTGTTTAAAAGTGATGCGAAGTTAGCCGTCCTTGAATGGAGCCGATTCTAGTGTAATTAAATGAATTGGTTACGTTATGATGATGTGCGATTAAGCCTTAATAAAAGACTTATCTGATGCAGATATCACGCGTGTACATCTGTATTTGTAAAAGTCAGTAATGCTATTGATTTCAAGTCTGGTACTTATTTATGGTAGCTGGTTTGAAAAAATCATGAAAATAGTCTTAAAATAGTGGTAAAAAGGATAAAAATAGTGTAAAATAAGAGGGTATTGTTTCAAAAATAGAGTTATGCTTGCTTATGTTTGACACATAGGGTCCAAAGCATAGCTTATATATCTTACAGGAGAAATAAAAACATGGTAAAATTAGTATTCGCACGCCACGGCTTGTCTGAATGGAATGAAAAAAATCTCTTTACGGGATGGGCAGATGTAGATCTTGCTGAGCAAGGGATTGCAGAAGCTAAAAAAGCTGGAGAACTCATCAAAGAAGCTGGCATCGAATTCGATATCGCTTACACATCAGTTCTTAAACGTGCAATCAAAACAACGAACTATGTCCTTGAATATTCTGACCAACTTTGGGTACCAGTTGTAAAATCTTGGCGCTTAAACGAGCGTCACTATGGTGCGTTGACAGGTCTTAATAAAGCTGATGCTGCTGTCCAATATGGTGATGATCAAGTCCTCATCTGGCGTCGTTCATATAATGTGAGCCCAGATGCAATGGCACATGATGCTGAATTCTCATCACATGGTGACCGTCGTTATGCACACCTTGAAGATTCAATCGTACCTGATGCTGAAAACCTTGAGTTAACTCTTGAACGTGCACTTCCTTTCTGGGAAGACCAAATTGCACCAGCACTTAAAGATGGTAAAAACGTTTTTGTTGGTGCCCATGGTAACTCAATCCGTGCCTTGGTTAAACATATCAACAAAATGTCAGCTGACGAAATCTTGAAATTTGAGATTCCTAACTTCCCACCATTAGTATTCGAATTTGACGACAACTTGAACAAAGTTGCACAATACTACCTAGAAGACAAATAAGCAGTAAAAAGGGTTTATCAAAAATCGTATGGGAAATAAAAAGCCCATACGATTTTTGATGTGATCTCCCCATAATATAGACTTTCCAAAGGAAGGTCTTTTTTATTGGCAAGATAATCATTTGACTGTAAGCTAAAGCCGCTCAAGAAATGGTGTTTGAAAAGGTTAAATAGGGTATCAGGGTACTTATATTGGAAAGGCGGTTAACCGTAGGTATAAAAAAAGTGTAGGCGTTTAAGGCTTACACTTTTTTGTCTTAAAAAAGAGTTATTTAGGACGTATCAGCTCAAACTGGTCGCCTAAACCTGCATACGTATTTCCGGCTAAGCGAGCGATGGGGTTGAGCTTGTCTAAGTCGATATGAAAGTTTGATTCATCTAATATATCGTCTGCAAATGAGAAATGGACAACTTCAAGTAGGACGAGATGTCCCGTCTCTCCGAGTGGTAGATGCTGAAAAAGTCTTGTTTCCAAGCGGACAGTTGTAGCTGTTAAACTAGGAACTTGAACGACTTTAGACGGCTCAAGACCAAGAGAAAAGTGTTCAGCTTCGCTAACATCTGCTGGTAATAGCGCGGCTGTTTCGTTCATTAAGGCAACATTATCACGATTGACAAGGTGGACGACCGCTTCTTTTGTTGCTAAAAGATTGTTCAGGGTGTCCTTGTCCGCTGTAAAAGAGACTGACAAGAGTGGCGGATTAGCTGACGCAACATTGAAAAAACTAAAAGGGGCGACATTGACTATGCCATCGCTGTTTTGACTCGTTAGCCACGCAATCGGTCTTGGTACGATACTGCCTGATAAGAGTTTATAGACCGTTTTGTCATCTAGTTGGTCTGCTTGATATGATTTCATGTGTTTCCTTCTATTTGCTAGTAGGGGTGTGCTCAAGTACTTTTTCGACAGTCCATAGGGAATCTTTACGCCTGTCGCGGTGAGCATCAGATGTGTCCAAGGGACGTAAACTGGCTGCTAATTGGGCTTTTGCGGCTTCATTTCCAGGGAAGAGATGTGAGGGCAGGCTAAGGGATAAACCGGATGCTGCTTTTGTTTGGTCTATCCAGAATCCTGACGTCATCAAGGCCTCCTCATAGCTATCTACAACACCCATACCTGATTTTACCATATCAAGTGCACCAATTCCTGGTGTATAAGTTGCAATTTCAAAAAGGACACCGGGTGCTACTCGGACATATTCGCTTGAGAAGTAAAATCGATCGACTAAACCAGAATGTGGTAAACGAAATGATTTGATGCGATCAATCCAGTAAGTTAGCGTTTCAGGATTTGGTGTGCCTAAAGCCAAATGGTGAATTGTCCCGTAACCTTGATAGGCATGAGGCTCTTGCTCAAGCGCTTCTTGCAGGATGAGTGCTGCACCGTTACCGCCATTTGCGACTTCAAAGAGGTGTAAATCGGCTTCTTGACCAGCATACTTAAAACCAAAGACGGTTTCTAAGATTGAGCGGAGGTTATCTGGTTTTTCTACTTTGATAAAGACTGGTCCAAGGCCTGTAATACCATGTTCTGCTGGTACATTAGAAAGTTGCCATGAGCGACCACTTGCTGCATCTCCGCTATTGTTTTGATCTGAGATGAGTTGATAGCGTTGGTCATCAAAGTCAGTAAATTCTAGCGTTTTTTGTCCGAATTTGCTTGTAATCTCCCCATGTGCAACATGCGCGTCATCAAATCGCGTCACCCAATAAGCAAGGGAAGCATCGGTCGGTACGCGAAATGAAGCACGCTCGATACTATTAACGCCGTGTTGTCCTTTTGGCATGCCTTTAAAGTCAAAGAAAGTCATATCTGCACCGTGTCCGTCTTCTTCGGTGAAGAAGAGGTGGTAAGTTTCATAGTCATCTTGATTGACTGTTAATTTGGCTAATCGAAGTCCCAAAATATTTGTAAAAAAATCATAAATTTTTTGGGCACTTGAGGTGATTGCTGTCACATGGTGGACGCCACCAAGGACAAGGTTTTCTGGAATTTCTGTTACGATATGATTAGCGTTCATCATTTGATTCTCCATTTTCTTTTAGGTAGTCAGTTTTGTCATGGTGTCTTATCTAGCCAATTTTTAGCAGCAAGTACTTCTTCTTGTGTTAGTTGATGGCCAGATGTGGTCTCAAAGCTGTCAACTTGACAGCCAGACATTTCTAAATCTGCTTTTAGCAACGCAAACTCATTTTCTGGCACGATTGGGTCGTTGTTAGCATAGCTGAGAAAAACTTTTGTCTGATTGACTTGTTGTAGGCTCTGGATAGGTTCAAGCTGCATGCCGTGAAATGCAATGACTTTATCAAACTGACAGGTCCCCTTTAGTAACATATTTAGGGCCACATTTGCGCCATTTGAATAGCCTAAGGCAATCATATTCTGTAACTTAATCTCATGTTTTTTAGCGAGTCGTACGATCTCATCAGCTAACCAGCTACTTTCTTCATTTAATGACTCAAGATCAAAATTCGCTTTGGTAAAGCCACCTGAACCGTGAAGCTTAAAATAGCGATTGCTACCTTGTTGATTGATCCGACCGCGAATCGATAAAATCGGATGGGTTGGGGCAATTTGATCAGCAATTGCTAATAGTTGATGTTCATCTCCACCAGTACTATGTAACAATAAAAGCGGTGCTAAGTTGTTGTTACCAGCTTTAAACACATAATTTGTCATCTTGTCTCCTTATAAATAGATACGGGAAGTAAAAACCTGCTCTTTGTTTACAATTGTAAACAAAGAGCGGGTTGATGTCAAGAAATTAGATTTAAGGAAAAATGAATCGTTAAAGCTAGTTAAATCTATGCCTCGGCATCAGTGTTTCCCATCAGAGTCGAGATAGGCTTTGAAACTCGTATGTTCATGACTATCTGATGTGGTAACCGTACAGCTTTTGAACTGCGTCATATTTGGGGCAATCACCGCTCTATAGGCTGATACGGTGATAGCTTGAGACAAGGTTGAATCGGGGATTTTATAAGCCATCGTGACGTCTCCGAGTGTCATGAATAAGTCCTTGAAGGTAAGCTGTTCGATGCTTTTTTGGGTATTATTTAACTGTTTTGGGCTGTCCCACGAGGTGCCAAGTAGTGTCTTAAGATCTGCTTTTGAGAATTTGAGTTGGGCATCAGAAATAGGTTTTTGTTTAAACTCTACTGACATTGAGGCATCACGTGCACCACCGAAAAATGAGGCATCGAAGACCAAATATTTCGGGGTTGATAGGGTCAGTTTGGCATCAGGAGACGGAGAGTCATGCTTTAAATTAACTTGTGCATTGGCTACTGAGTTAGACCAGGTCCCCGTCATGGCCCTTTCGTACTGTGCTAAATAAGATTGCGTCTTATTTAACCAGGCCTCGTTGATCGTCTTGATACGACGGTCAAGCGTTTTATATTGCCGCGATGTTTGACGATAATAGTATTTTTGTTGTTTTTGGACGTCGTCTGTTAAGGTGAGTATGTTACCTGAAGCATCAAATTGAACTTTATAGTTAAGCTGCTTGAGATAAGTTAAGGTGTGTTGGCTAGGGTTAAATGTGTAGTTAGTGTCTTTAGCAAAATTGACTTTTTTAGCCGCTAGTGTACCTGATGTTAGTAAATCAGCGCTATTGTCAGCTTGAGTAGGGTCTAGGACTAGAGCCCAGTCTCCTTTTAGTAAGGTAGTTTCTGATTTCAATAATTTACCACAGGATGAGAGGGACACGCCTACAAAAAATAGGCAGCAAATCGTTAGTAATTTCTTGCTCATGTTGCTGGCACCACCTTAGTCGTTTCACCAGAAAGTTGCACACCTTCATCACCACATTGGGTGATAACGAGTGGTTCATCAAATGATAGTTTGCCATCTTTATAAGATAGACCTGAGAGTGTGACATCTTGTGAAATAGTACCAGCAGAGGTTGTCACATCGTAGGAAAAACTGATCAGCATAATACGACTAAATAGCTCTTCGTTAGATAGGCTACGAATAATCGACAGTATTTTTTCAGGATCAGTAGGGATATGATCAGAAGGTGCTAGGCCTAAGATACCATTAATCTGGTAGCTGGCATATGCGTTAGTTATTGCTTGTGTATCGAAGTTTGTCAGATTATCCGAGGATGCGTGAAACGTGATGTGATTTTCTGTATCAAAGGTTAGGGTCTGCATACCGGGCGACCAAGCTACCCCTAGTGCTGTCGTCTGTGTGGCTTTAAATCGGCCAGACCAAGTACCAACCAAACTTTCTTTGACTGTGTTCTCGATAAAGTCAGCTTTCTTTGCCCATGTTTTGTTGAGCTCGGAGAGCGCTGCCTTTTGTTCTTTTTCGGCTGTTTTAATTTCATTTTGCTGACGCTTTTCAAGGCGACTACCGACACGATAATAAGTTGTCCATTTTTCATCTTCCCCTGAAATTCTGAGGGTTAGGCTATCTCGCCCTTGTTTTAAAGCATAGTCATAGCTATGATTGTTCACGCTAATTTGTTTTTGTTTACGATGTAGTTGATAAGGACTGGGAGATCCTTCGAAAAACGTTGCCCTATTTTGTGTAAATGCAATTTTGTCGCTAGTCGCTGCGTTGACGTCTAGTATTTTTTTCATACTGTCAGCACTAGACGTTTTGGGTAGGACTGTCTTACTTTCTGAATAAGCAACCCAGTCGCCTTGGATGGATTCTTGTGATCCTGTTTGATAATGATTGACACTGAAAACTGCGACTGCTAATAAGGATGGTATGGCTATAATAGCCCAAATTTTTTTCATCGTTTGTGTTTGCTCCTATAGAAAAGTATCTAGTTTTAAACTAGGTATGACACCAAAATAGTATCATTTTAGATTTTAATTATACACCTTTTATTAGAAAAAATGTCGTCATAACAGTGAATAAGTATAACAAATATTTTTACAGTACATATTAGACGTGGTGTCTACTATGTGTTATAATGACTTATTCCTTTATATAGAGGTAAATGTTCCAAAATTATACTATTGTAGACACGATGTGTTTATTTTATTGTAAGAGGAGAAGCGTTGTGGAAAATAGAAAAGAACAAACAAAAGTAAGACTTCGTGATGCGATGATCCAATTATTACAAGAAAAAGCATTTGATCAAATTTCGACGACTGAATTAGTCAAGGTTGCACAAATCAGTAGAAGTGGCTTTTATAAGCATTATAGAGATAAAGATGATATGATTGCCAAATATCAAAAGGCCTTATTTAACACGATTGATTATATTTTTGAAAAGAATAAAGGGTATTTACAAAAAACCTTGCTCGAAACATATGAACTATTAAATAAAAATGACATTTATGCAGCTTTGTTTTCAAAAAATGGCAATAAAGAAAGTCAGCAATTTATGCAGGAGCAATTGAAGAACATCTTAGATCGTTCGCTGTTATCTGAGGATGTGAGACAGGAGCAGCAAGATAGTTTAACGGATATTTATGCGACAACTTATTATGTTAATGCCGTATTTGGTTTGACACAAACATGGATTCAGCGCAAACGTAAGGAATCACCGGAGCAAATCGTAGCCCTGTTAATGGCACTAATTAACAGAAGTGACTCATTGCCTTATTCGTAGTTAGTATCAAACAGGAGGAAAAATGAAACATATCAAAAATACATGGAAATTAGTTGTTATCGACTGGCAACGTATTTTCAAAAATCCAATCGCCCTATTTTTAATTATAGCCTTGATGTTTATTCCGTCTTTATATGCCTGGTTTAATATTAAAGCCCTTTGGGATCCCTATGCAAATACGTCACAGCTACCTATTGCGGTTTATAGTAATGATAAAACTCAGAAGTTTCAAGATAAGTCGATTAATATCGGCGATGATGTCCTAAAGAACCTTAAGAAAAATAAGCAGCTTGGCTGGCAGTTTGTGTCGTCAAAGGCGGCCTTAGATAAAGGGGTCAAGTCTGGTAAGTATTATGCGGGTATTTATCTACCATCAGATTTTTCTAAAAATTTACTTAGTTTTACGACTGGGGATATCAAAAAGCCTAATATTGTTTATTCAATAAATGAAAAAATAAACGCCATCGCCCCTAAAATCACGGCTAAAGGTGCTTCTTCTCTACAGAGTCAAATTTCAGAAGAATTTATCAAGACAGCTAGCACAACCTTGCTCAAAACGTTCAATACGATTGGCTATGATATTGATAAAAATATGGTCAGTATCCAAAAGATAAAAAGTACCATATTATCGACCAATGATAACTTGGCTACTATTGATCAATATACACAACAAGTTGTTGCCTTGCATGGTAAGATGCCAGATTTAAAAGATAAACTGACCAAAGCCAATGCCTTTATTGACTATTTACCTCAGGTTGATGAGATGGGGCAAAAAATTGTCAACCTCAATGATAGTATGCCAACGATCAAAAAACAGCTGGCAATTATTATGACACTGCAAGAAAAAATACCTGAAATTGAAAATGCTGGTAAACAACTTGCCATGATTGATCAAGATTTTGACGGTGTCCAAAAAACGATGACCGATGGTATCCAGGAAGCAAAACAAGGCCTCACCATCATCAATCAAGTCCAAACACAGTTGCCAAACATAAAAGAACTTGGTGACAATGCGAATAAGCTTGCTGATATCAGTTTAAAAGGCGCAACAGATCTTAAAACAGCCCTACCTGGTATCACAAGTAGTGTGAAGGTAACCCTCCAATCATTGCAAAATCTTGCTGATAATACAACCTCTATTGTGACAACAGTCAAGCAAGCAGTAGCAGATGGTAAGTTGACACCGGAAGAAAAAACACAAATTGCTGGTCTGGTACAAGCCTACCAAGCCAATATTGCTGCGCAACAGACTGCTATCCAGAACCTCATTAATTTTATGAGAGAACTTGAGAAAAACGCGGGTAATCAGGATCTGGACCCGACGATTAAGCAATTAACAAATTTGAGCACCACATTAGGTGGGATCAGTGATAAAGTGGGCCAAGTAAATACGCTGATCCAAAATGGCGATTTGTCAAAAATAGACGCGCTACTGGATGAGGTTGATACCTTAGCCAAAAATGTTTCCGCTCTTGTAGGTCAAATTAATGCTGGGGCAATCAGTACAACAGTTGAGAATTTGCTAAATCAGTTCATCACAACGACTGAGAAGGCTAAAGATTTGTTAACGCAAGCACAGGCGATTGATTTTGATAAGCTACTTAAGGCAACCAGTGCAACAGTTGCTAATGCGATTAGCATCCTTGAAAAATACCAAAAGGAGATGCCTGCGATCAAGCAAGAAGTGCATGACGCGAGCACGATGCTAAACGGCAACATGGGGGCAATTATTGCTGGCATCAACAAAGGTGCCTCACTTTATCAAAATGACTTACCACTTGTCACGCAAAAATTAGCTGATGCAGCTAATTTTGTCAAAACTGACTACCCAGGTATTCGTAAAGATTTGACGCAGACACTTGGCACAATTAATGATAAGATGCCAGACTTAGAAAAAGCCTTGGATAGCGCGAATGAATTAATCGTCAACGATTGGCCTAATATTAAAGCAGGCGTTCAAAAGGCAGCAGACGCAATCCGAAAGGGTGAACAAGAAGTCGATTTAGGAGATATCGTCAAACTGTTGAAACTAGATGCGACTAAAGAAAGTGATTTCTTAACACAGCCTGTAGACATTCAAGAGAATGCTATCTATCCAATTGCCAATAATGGGTCTGCCAGTACGCCTTTTTATACAGCACTTTGTTTATGGGTGGGTGCGGTCTTATTCTCTAGTCTTGCTGTAACGGAAGTCCATCTTAGAGAAAAAGATAAAGGACGCTTTACCAAAAGAGAACAGTTTTCTGCACGTATGCTGACCTTTATCGTGATGGGCATTGGTCAGGCCTTGATTGTGACTTTAGGGAATTACTTTGGTTTAGGTGTCTCAGTACATAACCCATTTTACAGTGTTTTATTTGCGGTACTAATCGGGATTGTATTCATGACCATGGTCTATGTACTTGTAGCCTTGTTCGGTAATATCGGCAAGGGAATTGCGATTATTATTTTGGTCTTGTCTATCTCCGGTGGGGGTGGGAACTATCCGATTCAAGTATCCGGTAAGTTCTTTCAAGCCATTAATCCTTATCTCCCATTTACGCATGCTGTTAATTTATTACGGGAGTCAGCAGGTGGTATTTACTGGGCAAATGCCTGGATTGCTATTGTGATTTTGATCGCTGTTGCACTTCTCTTTGGTTCGGTCGGGTTATGGCTCTTCCCACATCTAGAAGCAACATCGAAAAAAATATCAGAAGCAACAAAAAAAAGTCATATTTTTCATTGATAGTAAGCCATATCTTCTTGATGTGGCTTTTTCTTTTCATGATATAAGGTGGTGAAGGTGGGCGTAACTTTTCTGGTTTATAACTTAGGTGTCCTGATGCTAGTAGGGACTTGCCACATGAATGTTTTTTTGAATACTAAATATAACAAACATATTTTTGCTATCCCATCTTATTTGAGCTACAATGTAGTTAATATGTAAAAATGAAGGGAGTTTTGTGAGACGTTTATTAAAATATGCACGGGACTATCGAAAACAGATTATTTTAGGGCCTTTTTTCAAATTTTTAGAGGCGGTATTTGAATTGGTCCTGCCTTTATTGATGGCCAAAATGATTGACCAAGGCATACGCGCTGGTAATAAAGGCATGGTTTGGGAAATGGTCGGTTGGATGGTTGCCATGTCGATCATTGGGATGATTTGTGCCATTATTTGTCAGTATTATTCATCTATTGCCTCTCAAGGATTTGGTACTGAACTTCGTAACCAACTGATGAAGAAAATCAACCAATTATCCCATCAGGATTTAAATCAGTTCGGGACAGATACCTTGATTACCCGTTTAACAAACGATATCAATCAGCTACAATTGGCTTTGGCCATGCTGATTCGACTAGTTGTTCGTGCGCCATTCTTAAGTATTGGCTCTGTTATCATGGCTTTTTATATCGACTGGCAGACTGGCTTACTTTATCTCATTTTACTACCTGTATTCTGTGTGATCTTATTTTTTATCGTGCGTTACAGTGTACCGTTATATAAGCGCGTCCAAGAGAAATTGGACCAGTTAAATGAATTAGTCAATCAGAATCTAAGTGGTGTGCGTGTCATCCGTGCTTTTGCAAGGCGCAAAAGCGATGTCAAACATTTTGATGAAGCAACTGATGACTTGGCAAATGTTTATCAACGTGTGACCAATCTCTCTGCCCTGTTATCACCAGCAACGACACTTGTCATGAATTTAGGGATTGTTGCCTTGATCTATATCGGTGGCATTAAAGTCAATACGGGACACTTAACACCAGGTGAAGTGTTAGCTTTGATTAATTACATGAATCAGATGTTGCTTGCCCTGATTGTCGTCTCTAACCTAGTCGTTATCTTCACGCGTGCAGCAGCTTCTGCGGGTCGTGTCAATCAAGTATTTGACCAAGTATCGTCTTTAAGCCAGCCAGAGCAGGCTAAGACGTCGCCGGATCAAGCAGAGTTCATCACATTTGATAAGGTTGATTTTCGCTATGAAGCTAAAGCTGGTTTGTCTCTAGAAAACATCAGTTTTACCCTAAAAGCAGGTGAATTTCTAGGGATTACAGGTGCAACTGGGAGTGGTAAATCGACCTTAACCCAGTTGATTCCACGCTTCTATGATGTTGCAGCAGGTCGTGTCATGGTCAATGGGCTAGATGTCCGTGACTGGGATCTTGAAAAATTAAGACAAGAAATGGCCTTTGTCCCTCAGACCTCAGTCTTATTCCATGGCACGATTCGAGAGAATTTGCAGTGGGGAGATCCAACTGCTACAGATGATGCCTGCTGGCAGGCACTAACGACAGCTCAATGTCGGGAGTTTGTCGAAAAACTACCCGAAGGGTTAGATACGATGATCATGGAGAATGGTAAAAATTTCTCTGGTGGTCAAAAACAACGGTTGACGATTGCCCGTGCTTTGATTCGCAAGCCAAGGCTTTTGATCTTGGATGATTCGCTTTCTGCCTTAGATTACCAAACAGATTTGGACTTACGAAAAGCTCTAGCCCGTGATTTGGATAGTGCAATTATTATCATCTCGCAACGTGTCCGCTCGATTCAACACGCCAATCAAATACTCGTTTTAGACAATGGCCGCTTGGCTGGTAAAGGGAGTCATGATGACTTATTAAGCACATCACCTGAATACCAAGCCATTATCGCATCGCAGGAGGAAACACATGACTAAAACAAAAAATACTAGTTCATTAGGTTTCTTTTTACCCTACCTGATGGCCTTTCGATTAGAGTTGGTCTTGTCAATTATTTGTGGTCTTGCTAGTGGCACGACAGTCGTTTTGATGACTTACTATATCGGGATTAGCGTCGATCAGATGGCGCAGCAAGGTCAAGTTAATTTTGCAATCATTCAGCATGTGCTATCCCTATTCTTGGGCGTTTTGGTTGTGACAGTGATTAGTCAATTGCTCATTCAACGCTTAAGTAATCGACTGGCTTATCGCTCAATCGCAGCCTTGCGTAAAGATGCGTTCACGCATCTTAACCAGTTGCCACTGCGTTATTACGATCAAACTGCTCACGGAGATATTGTCAGTCGGTTTACAAATGATATGGACAATATCTCATCTGCTAGTGCGGCCGTCTTTAATCAACTTTTTTCAGGCGTTACGGTTGTCGTTATTGCACTAGGCTTTATGTTATATCTAAGTCCAGTTTTAACGCTCGTTGTCCTCATTTCGACACCAATCATCTTTCTAGTTTCCTGGCTTGTCGCGCGTGCTTCTCAGCAAGATTTTGTGAGTCAGCAACGGATTATAGGCACTATTTCAGGCTATATCACAGAAATGATTGGTAATCAAAAAACGGTTAAGGCCTTTCAAAGAGAAGAGATTAACCAATCGCAATTTGAAAGTTTAAATCAAGAGCTCTATGTCAAAGGTCAAAAAGCGCAGTTTTCTTCTTCTCTAACTAACCCCTTATCACGGTTTGTTGACCATCTGGCCTACCTATCGGTTGGCTGTGTTGGTGGTTTGTTAGTCTTACAAGGCTCAACCACTGTGACAATCGGTGTCATTTCTAGTTTCACGATTTATGCCAGTCAGTTTACCAAACCATTTATTGAAATTTCCGGTATTACGGTACAGATTCAGACAGCATTTGCCGGCTTAAAACGGACACAGGAAATCATGGACCAACCGATCGAGTTGGCAGACAGCCCAGATGCAAGGGTATTAGACCATGCTAAGGGAGAAATAGCCTTTCGTGAGGTTAGCTTTGGCTATAATCCCAAACAACCGTTGATCACTGATTTTTCATTGACAGTTGCGCCAGGTGAAATGATCGCTATCGTTGGTAAGACAGGTGCGGGGAAATCAACGCTGATTAATCTATTGATGCGCTTTTATGATGTTGACAAAGGCAGTATTGAAATTGATGGCACGGATATCCGAGATTTAACACGTGATAGTTTACGTCAAAGTTTTGGGATGGTCTTACAAGAAACTTGGTTATTTGGGAGTTCCTTAAGGGCTAATCTCAGATACGGTCGAAAAACAGCAACAGATGAGGACATCTATGCAGCCTTAAAAGCAGTTTATATGTATGACTTTGTCATGCGCTTACCTGACAAATTAGATACGGAAATTGGGGAGCATGCCCTCAAACTTTCTGAAGGGCAACGTCAGTTGCTCACGATTGCAAGAACGATGATTAGTGAGCCACAAATGCTGATTTTAGATGAAGCAACGAGTGCGGTTGATACGCTCACTGAGCAAAAAATTCAGAAAGCCTTTATGTCGATGATGGTAGGCCGAACAAGCTTCATCATTGCCCATAGATTATCCACAATCAAAAATGCTGATAAGATTCTAGTCTTGAATCAAGGCCAAATCGTTGAAATTGGCAGTCATGATGCGCTAATGCAACAACAAGGCTACTATTTCCAATTACAACAAGCCCAATTTGCCCAATAAATTTTGCCAGTCGCCCTTAGAGGGGATATGAGAAGCTGAAGTTGACCAACCACATAGTGGTTGGTCAACTTTTTTGGTTATAGGCTTAAAATCAGCGCCTGCTTTGTAAAGATAAAGAGATGCTGCTCGAAATTGGCTAGTGCTTGATGAGATATCGTATATTAAGTCTGAGATTTTTCTAGAATTTTTTCGTATAATAGATAATAGCATAGTAAAAAAGAAAAAAGTAAATAAATTGGAGATATGATGAAAACACGCGGATTTGAATTAGTCACAACTTATCAAGATGCTGGTCTTACCTTACCAGTAAGAAGTACAGCCCATGCTGCCGGGTACGATTTTAGTGCTGCTGAAACAGTGATTTTACAGGCAGGAGAAATCAAGCTCATTCCGACAGGTATCAAAGCTTATATGCAGGCTGGTGAAGTGCTTTATCTCTATGATCGCTCTTCTAATCCCCGTAAAAAAGGCTTGGTTATGATCAATAGTGTCGGTGTCATCGATGGCGATTACTATGGTAATCCTGATAATGAAGGTCATATTTTTGCACAGATGAAAAACATTACAGATGGTGTCGTGCAGGTGACTAAGGGTGAACGCATTGCTCAAGGCGTCTTTGTGCCCTATTTATTAGCAGATGCAGATGATGCAGCAGGCACACGTGTTGGCGGATTTGGTAGTACAGGTAACTGATATGCAGGTTAGACTTGCTAGGTTAGCAGATGCCAAAAGCTTACAAGCCTTGTCAGGCCTGCTAGGGTATCCCTATCCACTAGAGAAGTTGACAGTAAACTTGAAGACTAGTCTAGCAGATCCCAAACAACTTATTCTGGTAGTGGCGCATGATGGCCTTGTATTAGGCTATTGTCATGCAGAATATTATGAGCCACTCTATGCAGACAAGTTACTAAATGTACTGGGTCTGGTTGTCGATACGTCTCATCAAGGACAAGGCATTGGCTCAGCATTACTTGATGCAATCGCATCGTATGCACTTGAACAAGGTATTCTGGCTATTCGACTAAACTCAGGTGAAGATAGAGGTGCAGCGCACTGTTTTTACGAAAAAAATGGGTATATCAGTAACAAACAACAAAAAAACTTTATTAAAAGATTAGGATAGCAAAACACAATGGCTAAAATAAAATCAAAATTCGTCTGTCAGTCATGTGGCTACCAGTCTGCTAAATACTTAGGAAGATGTCCAAACTGTGGCGCTTGGAGTTCGTTTGTTGAAGAGGTAGAGGCTAAGGCAGTCAAAAATGCCCGGGTTACCTTAACTGGCGAGAAAACAAAACCCATTAAATTAGGCGAAGTCGAAAGCTTAGATACCCCACGTGTTCTGACGGAGATGGGCGAATTTAATCGCGTTCTAGGTGGGGGCGTGGTACCTGGTAGCTTAATTCTTATCGGTGGCGATCCAGGAATCGGCAAGTCAACGATTCTCTTACAAGTTTCAGTTCAACTTGCTAATCTTGGTCGTGTCTTATATGTATCTGGTGAAGAGTCTGCCCAACAAATTAAGATGCGAGCTGAACGGTTAGGGGATTTAGACTCAGACTTCTATCTATATGCTGAAAACAACATGCAAAATATTCGGGCGGAAATCGAAAAGTTACAACCTGATTTTCTCGTCATAGACTCGATTCAAACAGTCATGAGTCCTGAAATTACAGGCGTTCAGGGCTCTGTTAGTCAGGTTCGAGAAGTCACTGCTGAACTGCTTCAGATTGCAAAAACGAATAATATCGCGACCTTCATCGTTGGTCATGTTACCAAAGAAGGTAGCCTTGCTGGACCTAGAATGCTAGAGCATATGGTAGATACGGTGCTCTATTTTGAAGGGGAACGCCAGCACACTTTTCGTATTTTGAGAGCTGTAAAAAATCGGTTTGGCTCGACGAATGAGATTGGTATTTTTGAAATGCAGTCACAAGGGCTAGTTGAAGTGACAAATCCTAGTGAGATCTTCTTAGAAGAGCGTCTGGAAGGTGCGACAGGGTCTGCCATCGTTGTTTCGATGGAGGGGACACGTCCTATCCTTGTTGAAATCCAGTGTCTGGTTACACCGACAGTTTTTGGCAATGCCAGACGAACGACATCAGGTCTCGACTTTAATCGGGTTAGCTTGATCATGGCTGTCCTCGAAAAACGTGCAAATTTACTACTTCAAAATCAGGATGCCTATCTCAAGTCAGCTGGTGGTGTTAAATTAGATGAGCCGGCTATTGATTTGGCAGTTGCGGTGGCGATTGTCTCAAGTTACAAGGAGAAACCAACACAACCAGATGTTGCTTTCATCGGTGAAATTGGCTTGACAGGAGAAATCAGGCGCGTGAATCGGATTGAAAGTCGGATTAATGAAGCAGCTAAACTTGGCTTCAAGAAAATCTATGTACCCAAAAATGCTTTAGTAGGATTGGCTATTCCATCATCGATTAAAGTTGTTGGTGTCACAACCTTAGCTGAAGTTTTGCAAAAAGTTTTTGGTGCTTAACTTGTTAAGACAGGTATTTTTAAGGTAAATATGCTAAAATTAAAAAGTATAAACATTTACCATGTATTTGATAAGCCTAAGGTTTCAAATAGTAGTTATTTTCGTAACTTATCATGCTTTTCTAACAAGATTGGCTATAATGAGTAGGTATTAGGAACTAACTCATGAGGTAATCATAAACAGCGCAGCTATTTGTAGGGTCATGTGGTACATTGATAGGCCACTAGAAAGCCAGACTAGTTTTAGTTCATCATTAATTAAGGAGCAGTATATGAAGCGAATTATCATTCATGTCTTGATGGTCATCGTCGGTGCAACAGTCGGCGATGCCTTTCTACCAGAGTTTTGGGTATTAATCAATCAAAGACAATTTCAAAATAATATAGTCGTCAACAGTTTTATCGGTGCACTTATTTTTCTTATTTTTTCGATTGTTTTTATTAGACTATTACTCAATTTTGTAGATAAGATTGACAAGGCAGTAGCCACGATTAATATTCCAACCATTACCTTAGGCTTTTTTGGAGGTGTGCTAGGCTTGGTGGTTGGTGCCATCGCCAGTTTACCATTATGGATATTACGCATACCGATTTTGTCAACGATCATCCCCTTTCTACTGATGATGTTGGCCGTTTATGTGGGTTATAGTGTGTCAACCAAACGGGAAGCCGATATTTTAAAGTTTTTTAGCAAAAAGAAATCAGCACTTGTTATTAAACCAGAAAAAACTGAAAAACGAGACAGACGTAAACAAAAGGGCTATGCCAAATTATTAGATACGAGTGTGCTGATCGATGGTCGCATCTTTGATATCTTGAAGACTGGCTTTTTAGATGGTGAAATCATTGTCCCTAACTTTGTCTTACTCGAATTACAGTTACTATCCGACAGTAATGATAATCTAAAGCGTGCCAAAGGTCGTCGCGGTCTTGATTTAGTAAATGATATGAAGGAAATCGCAAAAGTGACAGTGTCTGCTAAAGACTATACTGATATTCATGAAGTCGATACAAAATTGCTACGCTATGCGTCTGAGACGGGGGCTGCACTTGTAACAAATGACTTTAATCTTAATAAAGTGGCCGAGATCCAAGGCGTTAAAGTATTAAACATTAATGACTTGGCAAATGCTGTCAAACCTCAGCTTATCGTTGGCGATACACTCGAAATCACGATTGTCAAGCAGGGGACTGAACGACGCCAAGGGATTGGTTATTTACCAGATGGCACGATGATTGTAGTCGAAGAAACTGCTGATAAGCTAGATAAGAGAGTGACTGTAGAAGTGACGAAGTCTTTACAAACATCTGCAGGACGCATGATTTTTGGTGAGTTAGTCCGATGACAGTAGTAGCTAAACCATACAGTGCTATTATTTTAGCAGCTGGATCTGGCACCAGAATGGCCGCGGACCGTAATAAAATATTCTTAAAGCTAGCGGATCAGGCTATATTTACTTATTCATTAAATTTATTTTTATCTGATTCTGACTGTAAATCAGTCATTCTGGTAGGAAAAGCAGAGGAGAAACAGTACTTTTCAAGCTATTTAACGGACAGGGTGACTTTTGTTGTTGGTGGAGATGAACGACAGGATTCCGTAAGACACGCCCTATCTCATGTGGCTTCTAGTCATGTGATGATTCATGATGGCGCGCGACCATTTGTTACCTTATCTGATTTAATCTATCTTAAAGTACATACAAATGCGATTTTGGCAGTGCCAGTCAAAGATACGATCAAGGAGGTTTGCGATGCAAATCAAATCAAGGCGACTATTCCAAGGCAAGCTCTTTGGTCTGCTCAAACCCCTCAGTTTTTCGACACGTCTCTTATTAAAACAGTCCATCAGGCAGCACATGATGCTGGGTTTTTAGGCACTGATGATGCGAGTTTGGTTGAACAATTTTCGACTGTCCCGGTTACCGTTATTTCAGGTAGTTATGAAAACATTAAAATTACAACACCAGAGGATCTCATCTTTGGACATGCGATTTTAGCAAGTCGATCGACTAGCTAAAGCTAACTTAAGCAAACACTAGGAGGTAAGGAAATGCAGGCACTTAAAATCGGCCATGGTTATGATGTCCATGAGCTTGTGGCAAATCGAGACCTGATAATTGGGGGTGTTAAGATTCCTTATGAAAAAGGATTACTTGGTCATTCAGATGCAGATGTCCTATTACACGCGATTACAGATGCCATCATTGGTGCTTTGGGTTTGGGAGATATCGGTCATGCTTTTCCGGATACCAATCCTGAGACAGCAGGGATTGCCTCGACAAAAATATTAGCTGATATATATCAAGTCATGGTCGAGAAAGGCTATCGTATTGGTAATATAGATACGACGATTCTAGCAGAAGCACCCAAAATGGCACCTCATCTGCAAGAGATGAAGCGGATTGTCTCCGAAATTTTACAGACTGAGATTGAAAACATAAATATAAAAGCAACAACAACTGAAAAACTAGGTTTTATCGGACGCCGTGAAGGTATGGCCTGTGAGGCGGTTGTCCTAATTAGTCAGCTGTCGTAAAACAGCTTGTTTGAAGCTGTTACATCACATAAATAGAGGCAAGTAGGAGATAGAAACGTCAAGAGCAAGGATGGCGTTTCTTTTGATATTTTGGTAAAATAGGAATGACTATTTTAAGGAGAAAAAATGACAAATAAAATTCGTGTGCGTTATGCACCATCACCAACCGGGTTATTACATATTGGGAATGCTAGAACAGCACTCTTTAATTATCTATATGCGCGTCACCATGGTGGGGACTTCATCATCCGTATCGAAGATACTGACCGTAAACGTCATGTTGAAGATGGGGAACGTTCTCAATTAGACAATTTACGTTGGCTTGGTATGGATTGGGATGAGTCGCCAGAGACACATGAAAACTATCGCCAGTCTGAACGTTTGTCACTTTATCAAACATATATAGATGAGCTGTTAGCGTCTGGTCATGCTTATCATTCTTATAAAACTGAGGAAGAAATTGCTGCTGACCGTGAAGCGCAAGAAGCTAAAGGACTACCACCAGTTTACATCAGTGAGTATACTGGTATGACTGATGAACAGGTTGCGACTTATATTGCCGATAGACAAGCTGCAGGTGTTGTACCAACAGTCCGGATTAAAGTACCAGCAGGTGCTATTTACAAATGGCATGATATCGTTAAAGGTGATATCGAGTTTGAAGGTAAAAATCTTGGCGGTGACTGGGTCATTCAAAAACGTGATGGGTATCCAACTTATAACTTCGCTGTTGTCGTAGATGATCACGATATGCAAATTTCTCATGTTATTCGTGGGGATGACCATATTGCCAATACGCCTAAACAGTTGATGATTTATGAAGCACTTGGTTGGGCAATTCCAGAATTTGGTCACATGACATTAATCATTAACTCAGAGACTGGTAAAAAATTATCAAAACGCGATACAAATACTTTGCAATTTATCGAAGACTACCGTAAAAAAGGCTATTTGCCAGAAGCGGTCTTTAACTTTATCTCGCTCTTAGGTTGGAATCCTGGTGGAGAAGAAGAAATTTTCTCTCAAGCACAGTTGATTGAGCTATTCGATGAAAATCGCTTATCAAAATCACCAGCAGCTTTTGATCAGAAGAAACTCGATTGGTTAGATAACGACTATATTAAACATGCTGACTTGGATAAAGTGTTTGCCTTAGCAACACCGTTCTTGAGTGAAGCAGGTCGTTTAGACGACAAGTCTAAACACTTGGTTGCCTTGTATCAACCACAACTTAAGTCAATCGATGAAATCGTTCCTTTAACAGATTTATTCTATTCAGCCTTTCCTGACCTAACAGATGCAGCAAAAGAAGTTTTAGAGACTGAAACTGCACCTGTTGTCATCAAGGCCTTTAAAGAAAAACTAGAAAATTTGGCTGATGCTGATTATGTGAAAGATAACATCTTCCCATTGATTAAAGCAGTCCAAAAAGAAACTGGCATTAAAGGGAAGAACTTATTCATGCCGATCAGAATTGCCGTTTCAGGTGAGATGCATGGCCCAGAATTACCAGATACAATCTACCTATTAGGTAAAGAAAAAGCTGTCAACCATTTGGCACAGTTTATCAAATAAAAACAAAAAAAGATCCGAATCGGGTCTTTTTTTTTAAAGTTCATTGACAAAAAAGTCAAAAATGGCACGTTCGTGAGTGGTTGTCGCCCAAGCACATTCTGGATGCCATTGGACACCTAGTAACCGTTTTTCTTTGTTTTCGACAGCCTCTATCACGCCATCACTAGCACTGGCAATGACGGTAAGCTCATCAGATACAGCATCAATCATTTGATGATGAAAGGAGTTGACGTGGTAGGTTTCTGGTAGGAAACGTAAACTAGATGCTTGATCAACTTGGATAAAGTGAGTGGGGAAACTGGCTTTAGTTGGCGCCTGCATATGTTTAAAGGTCTCAGTTGTTTTCAAGGATAGGTCTTGATATAAGCTACCACCGAGTGCGACATTAAGGAGTTGATGGCCACGACAGATACCGAATAAGGCTTTTTCTTGTTTGAGGACTTCTTTTATCACAGCAAACTCGAAGCGATCTCGGTTAGGGTTGGTGTTACCTAAACGCATATGGGGATCTTGCCCATAAAACTCAGGAGAGACATCCTCGCCCCCCGTTAATAGGACCTTGTCAACAAGGGAAATCGTATCTGCTAGTTTGTCAAGATCTTGATCGATTGGAATCATGATCACTGTTGCCCCTACATCTTGTAGGGCATCGATAAAGGCTGTACGTGTATAGGTAACAGGGAATTCGTGGAAAGGCAGCTCAGGAGTGCTGAGATACTGCCCACCGATAAGGCCGATAATTGTCATAGGTTAGCTTTCTTTTGGGATATAGAGTCGTGATTTTTGCAGATTAAGTTGGTAGGTGACATCACGGTTATCACGTATCGTATGCTCGAAATCAGTGCTGTAAAGTAGCAGACGCAAGGTGTCATTTGCCTCGAGGTCATAAATAGTCGGTTGCAGTCGCAGCTCGACTTTAGTCCATTCATCAGGCGTGACGGAATTAATTTCCGTCAGCTTTTGTCGATTTTGCAGATTCATAAAGCCTTTTGTCACGACTTGATAAGGTTTATCTACTAAAGTCAATTCTTTCAAATCATCTAGCATAAAGTTGCGACCACGATCAATCGTCTTAAGATCAAGTGTTGTCGGGACATCAGTCAAGCGTTTTTTGTTACCTAATTCTAATACTTGGGCTGATAAGATACCTTTGCTATCATTTAATTTGAGACGTAGATCTAGTACAATCTGCCCATTAAGGCGGATTTTTTCAGGAATATGGATATCGATGCATGTCGCATTTGCCTTGCCTTCGAACAAGTCAACTTTAAATTTGTGGAAATTTTGGCTATATTGTTTGAAAGTCGCATCGGGATATTGATTGTCAAATTGGGCTAGCTTATCATCATAGCCGAGTTGTATGGTCTCGATATCCTGTGCCCCAAATGAGGCTAATCCTGTGAATGATTGGCTAGCATTATTCTTCTGCCAGATAACGGCTGGCAGGTTTAATGTTAGGTCACGCGATAGTAATTTAGCGGTGAAGTAGGCATTGATCGTCTCTGAAAAATCAATGGATTGCCAGTTATTCATGTAAACATGGCTACCTTGATGCAAAAAAGCGTGTTTGGTAATGTGCTCAGGCAAGGCATGCCAAAAATTAAAGGCGTGCGATGTTGTGACGTTGAAATCTTGTAGACCGTGTACAAGCAAGATATCAGCTCTTACCTTGTCCGTATTTGGTAGATAGTTTCGTGCATGCCAATAGCTATTATAGTCACCAGATTCATGATCTAGTTTTGCCGTCATATCAGCCAACTGTTCTTGGTAGCTTGTATTGTGTTTGACAAAATCGGCAGCATCTAGATTTTTAGAGTAGGTTAATTCAGCTAAGACATCTAAGTCCTCTCCAGGAAAACCGCCAGGACTTCGCACGAGTCCATTTTCACGGTAATAGTCATACCAGTTAGTGATGCCTGCCTCAGCGAGAATGACATCGAGGCCAGCGACACCTGTCGTTGCTGCGCCATAAGCGAGTGTCCCTAGATATGATTTACCTGTCATAGCAACGTGACCGCTTGCCCAATCAGCCGTGATGGTATGAGTTTTTTGTCTATTTGTAAAGGCACGCGTCCGCCCATTTAACCAGTCGATAACTGCGGTTACACCGGCTATTTGCTGATAATCTCCAGATGTTTGGAAACCATCAGAACCACGAGTGCCGACGCTTGCCACATAAATTGAGGCAAAGCCTCGTGATAAGAAGTAGTCGTTGAGTGAATAAGTCCAGCCATGTGTAAAGTGCTCGGTCGCTTGATTGTCAGGAGCAGCTGGGACTTCTACTTTATCATAGTCTGGGAAAGCTGTGCCTTGATCTGATAAGGTAATCAAATGAGGTGTCTTTTTAGCTAGGTTACCTGTCATCTCATGAAGTTTAGCATCATTGGCAATCTCGTTAATACCAAGGTGATAAGGACTTGCAGTCATGACAACTGGCAGCTTGCCATCAAACTGTGGCCGGATGATCTGTACTTTAATCAGATCATAAGTCCCTCGATTTTGCGTGTCGACTGGACTTTCGACATAAACGACCTCACGGATCAAGGTCTGTGTGTCAAATGTGGCAAGTGCTTTATCGTTAAAGAAGTGGTACTGATTATCAGCTGCTAGTAAGCCTTCGGATACCCAATGTTCGATTAAGGTCATCCCGTTTTTCTGCCGTGAATTCATCAGGAGATAGATGGCTTGTATCAAAGTAGGTGTGTCTAATATATCGCTGTTTAAGTCAACCATCGGTAGGTTAAGGTCTTGTGCGAAAGTGATAGCACAAGAGAATTGGAACTCGTAATTTGCGACAAAGCCAAGTAGCTGCAGACCGACTCCGTAAAAAATATCCCAAGTTAAGCTAGTATCTGCTACAAAAAAGTCAACTAGTGTTTGTTCTTGGCTGATAGCTAAGCTGGTTTGCTCAACTGGTGCTGTTGTTAGCAGGGTTTCAAGTATTTGTTTGGCAGAAAGCTTGTTATCAAAGACAATACCCAGTTCGGCTAGCTCGATTATCTGTTGCGCAAGTGGTTTATCAATGATAGAAAAGTGATTAAATTGCATTTGATCTCCTTCGTTGTTTTAGCTGGAACGCTTGCCAGTCAGTATACCTGTTGAGGTGTAAAAGCAAGTTAGCAATACCTTAAATTATAACAAAAATAGAAGACAAAACCTACTAGACTTGTCTCTAAAAATGGTGATATGGTGAATTAAATCATGTAGGTCAGGATTAGCAGATAGCCGCTCATTTTTAGAAATATGTGACTTGATGAAAATAATTAAAGCAAAAATTTTACATGAGACGAAAGGTAATGTCAAGTGATTAGTTTAGGAAAACACCGCTATTTTTATCTAGTTGGCCTTAAATTGAGCTTAATTCCTAATGTAAACGTTTGCGTAAGCTTTACACGCCATTCTTTTTCTGATAAACTTATATAGTGCTATCAAAAGCAATGTATCTTGATTTTTTGGGTTTATTTTTTTATGCCTTTAATCAGTCAGTTTAACAATTTAACTAAAGGAGATTACGAACAAAAATGGACGTAACATGGATGACAAAATACCTCGCTGAGTTCCTCGGAACAGCGATTCTTATTATTCTTGGTAACGGCGCGGTCGCAAACGTTGACCTCAAAGGTGCTAAAGGATATGCTTCAGGCTGGATGACTATCGCTTGGGGGTATGGTTGTGGGGTAATGATCCCTGCTTTGATGTTTGGTAATGTTTCAGGTAACCACATCAACCCAGCTTTCACACTTGGCCTTGCAGCATCTGGTCTTTTCCCATGGGCGCATGTCGCTCAATATATCATCGCACAAATTCTTGGTGCAATGGTTGGTCAAGCAATTATTGTGACGGTTTACCGCCCATTCTACTTGAACACAACGAATCCAAACCACATTCTAGGTACTTTCTCTACAATTGCGAGTGCTGATGATGGTACCAAAGAAAGTCGTCGTGGGGCCTTAATTAATGGCTTCTTAAATGAATTCTTTGGTTCATTTGTTCTTTTCTTCGGTGCGCTTGGCTTAACTAAAAACTTCTTCGGTGCCGAAATTGTCCCTGCTATTGATAAATTATTAGCAACAGGTCAAGGTGCAGGTGGTGCAGCTAAAAAAGTTGCTGAAATGGACATGCCTACAAAACTCCAACAAGGTATCGTTGGTTTAACAGCTGGTAACGCAGGTTCGCTTGCAGTTGCCCATATCGCCTTAGGTTTCTTAGTCTTAGCACTTGTTGCGGCTCTTGGCGGACCAACTGGTCCTGGTCTTAATCCAGCGCGTGACCTGGGTCCTCGTCTCTTACATGCTATCTTGCCTAAAGCTGTTCTTGGCGAAAGCAAGAGTGATTCAAAATGGTGGTATGCATGGGTACCCGTTGCAGCACCAATCTTAGCTGGTCTTTCAGCAATCGCTCTCTTTAAAATTATTTTCTTATAAGCAATTAAGGTATTCATATTATAGAAAAATGCCCACTAGTTTGAAAACTAGTGGGCATTTTCTGTCCTACATTGACATCAAAATACCAATCACACCAAAGGTGTTCCATAAAAAATGAACGGACATATTCAGATAAAAATTACGATATTTAGCGTATAGTCCGGTAAGGACTATACTCATGAGGCCGTAGGTGATGAAACTTGGGATATCTGTAGGGACATGGACTGCTGTAAATAATCCCCAGGCAACAATGGCTGCGATTTTTGGCCATTTGTTAAACAGGAGTTCAAATGGGCCTACTCGAAAAATTAATTCTTCAAAGAATCCAGCTGACGTTGTCATAATGAAGAAAACAAGGGGTGGCAGGTTTTTACCAATAACCTTCAATAGTTCTTGATTTTCTGTGCTATTAGTGCCTGAAAAATACATCACTATGCTGGAAATCACGGCAGTAGCAAACATCATCCCAAAACCGGCAGCAATTTTTCCAAGTTGGAAATAGCGCCAGTTGATAGCAGGTATGAGCTGATACTTTCTAGCCCAGCCATAAGCTAGCCAAACACAAGCGATAAAGATCAGTAAAAATAAGCTTATCTTCCATAGACTTGTTTTATCATGTGGTTGCTTAAAAACTGAAATCATATTTTGGGAAATTAGCCAAAGTCCTAATAACCAAATAAAAGATAGCCGTGACACCCAATTTTGTTTTGGTGGTGTATCAGTAAAAATGTCATCTGGTTCTTTTTGTGCTAACTCTAGTTCTATTTTTTCGAAATAATCCATACCTATACGATAGCATAATTTTACTAAAATTAACACGATTTATTAGGATGAAATAAATTAAAATATTTGTGCTTTATTAAGAAAATAACGATAAGTTGCTTAAAATTCGCCTTGAGCAGCCTTAAAATGAAAGACTTTAAAAAAATGTGATAATCGTATACAAAATTTTTGTAAAATTTGCCATTGTCGCTTATAATGGTTAGAGATAAAAAACCACTTACAGAATTGAGATAAAATAAGATGAAGACAATTTTTGAAAATGTTAGTTGCATGGTCCCGGTTGTTCGCGTGAATAACCGTGATTTGAATTTAGCTTTTTACAAGGATGTATTAGGACTTAAGGTGATATCAGAAGAAAATGCCTTAGCGATTCTAGGTGGCAAATCTGCCAAAAATTTGGATGATGCCGTATTGATTATTGAAGAATCACCTAGCATGAGAACACGTGCTGTAACTGGTGCTAAAAAGTTGAAAAAAATCGTATTGGCAAGTCCAGAATTTAAGGAAGGATTTGAGGCAACATCTCCAGAGGGAGATTTGTTTGAAGTCGTGCCGATGCAATCAGAAACATCAGACGTTATCTTGCAGGATATCCAGTTACATACAGAAAATATTGCCGCTTGTTTAGCCTTCTACACGGAAGGCTTTGGCTTAAGCAGTCAGGGGAATTCAGTTTCATTGCCTTTTGGCACAATCAGCTATACTGAAGCGACTGGTGCTGATCTGATGACTAAACCAGAAGAGGTTTGGGATATAGAAGTGATTGAGTTTAAAGTAGCGCCAGAAGTTGATTTGAAACAAATTTCACAGCAATTAGATGGCTTAGGACTGCCTTATTATGTTGATAAAAAAGGTAAAATTTTAACCTTACATGATGCGCAAAATATAGAAATCTGGTTTGCTAAATGACCAATGCGTTAAGCGAAGGTCCTATTAAATTGATAGCAGCTTATATTGCATCTGGAATTTTTCCAGGTGCTTCTTTTGCTGTCATTAATAAAACAAGTGTGCAAAAATATACCATGGGGCTTAATAGAAGCAAACCGGTCAAAATTGCTCTGGAAGACGACATGGCTTACGACTTAGCAAGTGTTTCGAAAGTTGTTGGCACGGGTACGGTTGTCATTAACCTCATTTTGTCGAAAAAAATTGCCTTAGATGATTTGTTGATTGACCATTATCCTGACTTTAAAGGGGATGGTGCAGCTAAGTTAACGATTCGTCAGCTTTTAACACATACATCGGGAATTGATCCCTTTATAAAAAATAGAAATGCCTTAGCATATGATGCGCTCCGCCAGGCCCTTAACCAGGTTAAGGCGACTTCTGAAAAAGTCTTTCATTATTCAGATGTTAATTTTATCTTACTGGGCTTCATGCTAGAAACACTATATGGTCAATCATTATCAGATATTCTAAAGTCAGAAATTTTTCTACCGTTTGGGATGTCTCATACTGGATTTGTAGCACCTGAAAATACGGTTGCCACTGCTTGGCAGTTGCCAAAAGGCATGGTACATGATCCTAAAGCACAAGTGCTAGGGATACATACTGGCTCTGCAGGTCTTTTTTCAACAGTAGATGATTTGGTTGCTTTTGCGCAAGCCTATTTATCAGACAATCGCTATCTGGCACTGCTAGAAGATTATAGCCAGACACAAGATCAACGCAGTTTGGGGTGGGATTTACTTGCTTTGAATGACGCAGCTGTCATAGCCAAACGTGATAGCTCCCAACAATGGCTAATCCATACGGGATATACCGGGACATTTGTCATGCTGAACCTTATCAGACAACAGGCTGTCATCTTTTTATCAAATCGTGTCCATCTCAAGGACGATCGCTTACAGTGGCTTGTTGATCGTAATTTACTGATTGACAGTTTTGTAAAAACAATGGAAATACTAGGAAATGAGTGAAATTTTCTAGAAAATATGGTATAATAGTGCAAAATTTAGGGTGACCGTTTTTGCTTGAGATGTGGCTATATCTCAAGCAGTTATAAGATCAGCTAAAGCTGTATTGACTTTTAAAATTTGGGATAATCTAGAAAGTTTTAAGACTAATCGACATAAAAAAAGAGATAGAGACAGGACAGATGATATGAGTCGAATGATGCCAGCGCGAGTTCGAGCTGAAGGTATGGAAATATTTGAGCAAGGGCTAATGACAGAGGTGTCTATTAGTGATATGAAATTATCGGCAGATGTCGATGGTGAGCAAGTCGTCTATGACCTTGATGGGCAAAATGACTTGTGTTTTTGCGAGGCATTTCAACGGAACAAAAGGTACTGCAAACATATCGCTGCTGTTGAAGAGTATTTAAAAAAATCAGATACTGAAGCGGTTGATGAAGAAAAGAAAGCATTTGAAGCTGAGGTCGAAAAATCTAAGGAGCTATTAGCTTCTTCTGACTTTCTTGCCAAAGTTAATGAGGATAAGGGACCAGGTTTATCAGGACAACTAGCAATCGCCTTAGAGATAACGGATGCCAAATCGATGGACTCATTTTATTATGCGGGTGACTTTTTAGTCTTCACATTAAGGCTACGTTTATCTAATAGTGCGAGGGCTTATATCGTTAAGGATATTCCGCATTTTATTAGTTTGCTCCGGAAATCGGGTGACTATTTAGTTGGCGGTACACGCTCAGTCTCCCTCCTGATGGCTAACTTTGATGAGGCAAGTCAAGCCTTTTTAACTTATCTCCTGAAAATAACACCAAGTCAGGATGACATGGCGGTCAGCAATCTATTTAGAAAATTGGGACGCTATTTTGTACCGCATGCGGGACTCGTTCCGGATTTATTAGACCTAGCTGCTACTTTAGATAATACGATGAAAATCGCAGAGAAACCACTAAATTATTTTAGTGTCCTCGACTTGAGCGATGAGGGAGATCTCTATCATTTTGATATCAAACCACTAGATGACGTGATAGAGTTAATTGTCAAAGAAACAGCTAGTTATCGTTTATTTGGTGGACAAATCATCTATCATGATCACGTTTTTTATACCACTAATCCAGAACAGGTTCAAGTCATCAATCTCGTCGCAACACTACCAAAATCCTCTGATGGTGCTAGAATCATTCATTTTGATTATGATGATAAAGATAGACTAGCACAGGCGCTTCAAATCTTTGAAAAAATTGGTTATGTTGATACACCAGAAGCCTTTAAAATCCGGTCATTTAAGCCGAAATTTGTATTTGATGTCGATCATTTTTTAAATTTGCAGCTAACGTTTGATTATGGTGACTTTCAAATTACAAGCTTTAGAGAATTAGACACGGTTGTTTTTTCTCGGAACTTACGCTTAGAACAACACATATTTGACTTACTAAAACGCTTTGGCTTTTCTATCGGGTTTGAAACCCGGATTGATCGACCACAGGGCGAAGCGATTTATGACTTTTTTGCACACATGTTACCAGAATTTTCTAAGCTAGGAGATGTTGTGCTATCTAACTCTGTCCAAGACTTGCATATTACAGATGCTGTTGACATTGATATTGACCAAAATGGTGGCCTACTAGATATCAGTTTCAAGTTACCTCAAGTTTCTGAAGGCGAGTTCTCGAAATTAGTTGCACGCTTACAGAGTGATGCAGGTTACTATGTGACTGACTCTGGCCAATTGGTGATGTTAGATGATAAGTTTGCCTCTGTCAAGCAAGTACTAGCGGAAATGTCTGAAACACTTGACGTAGTCAATGGTAAGATTTCTGTGCCAACATTTAAAGCCTTTCAACTATCCAAAATATTTGATGACTGCTCGGGTGTCACGTTTTCGAAGAAATTCGAAGCATTATATGACAATTTGATCAATCCCCATACCTTTGCTTATGAGAAACCTCAAGCTATCAATGCCACACTGCGTCCTTATCAAGAAGATGGGGTCCGCTGGATGAACATGTTAAGTACTTATAATATGGGCGGTGTATTGGCTGATGATATGGGTCTAGGCAAGACTTTACAGTCCATTACTTATCTAGCAAGTAACATGAAACCAGGAGAGGTTGGCTTGATTGTGTCTCCCTCAAGCCTGATTTATAATTGGTCTAGTGAATTTGCCAAATTTGCTGAAACGCTAGATGTTGTGGTAGTAGATGGTACCAAGCAAGAACGTGCAGCACTATTATCAAAAGAAAAAACACAAATTTTCATCACAAGTTATGGCAGTTTTTTGAAAGATGTGACTGTTTATCAAAAACGCAAGCTGACTTATCTATTGATTGATGAGGCACAAACAGTTAAAAATTTCAATTCTAAGACCAATAAAGCCTTGTCTCAGATTAATGCAACACATACTTTTGCCTTATCTGGCACACCTATTGAGAATAGAGTAGATGAGATTTGGGCGATTTTTCAAATCATTATGCCCGGAATTTTAGGAGAACGTAAGCAGTTTCGAAAATTGAAGCATGATGCAATTTCACGTATCATACATCCTTTTGTCATGAGACGCCGTAAACAAGATGTCTTATTAGAACTCCCTGAGAAATTGGAGATGATCCAATATAGTGAGCTTGATGAGGCACAAAAGGTGATTTATATCGCCCAACTTGAGGCCATTCAAAATCGGGTTAGGAATATGAATGACTACGAATTTTCACGGTCTAAAATTGAAATTCTAGCGGGTATTACAAGGCTACGTCAAATTTGTGATACGCCAGCCCTATTCATGAGCGATTATAAAGGGACTTCTGGTAAATTAAAAAGCCTTTCTGAACTGTTAAAGCAAATAAAAGATGCCGGACACAGACCGCTTATCTTTTCTCAGTTTCGAAAGATGTTTCCACATATTGAAAAACAACTAGAAGCAACAGGTATTACGAGTTACCAATTGACAGGATCGACCCCTATTAAGGATCGAATGAAGATGGTGAAAGCCTTTAATGCTGGCTCTCGAGATGCCTTCTTGATTTCTCTTAAAGCAGGAGGTACAGGACTTAATTTAACTTCTGCGGATGTGGTAATTCTGATTGACTTATGGTGGAATCCTTCTGTTGAAGAGCAAGCTATTTCCAGAGCGCACCGTATGGGGCAAACGAAAACGGTTGAGGTCATTCGCCTCATTACACGTGGCACGATTGAAGAGAAAATCATGGCTTTACAGGATAGTAAACGTGATATGGTTGCGACAGTCCTAGATGGCGGTAGTGATGAGAGTGCTATTTCTAAGGATGAAATGAGATCAATTTTAGGACTTTGATACGAAGTAGTGAAGACTATTCCTAAAAAATCTGGTACAATATAATAGTAAGCAGAAGACTGAGAACCGATTTGGGTTTTATTATTTGATACACATAAATATGAGGCTCAGTCTCTGGTAAAGTGAGTAATGATGTTGATGTCATGCGTTACTAAGCACAGTAACGCATGCTCATGGGTTATGATGTAGGAGCAATTAAGACTAAGCTTCTTTAATTAAAGTGAAAGTAAGGCCAACTATGGAAAATCCATATAAGAAAAATAAAGTAGTGTTTCCTATCATACCAGATGACGGTGTTTTAGTACCAGATAATCGCGTGATCATGACGAATCAAGATTTATTGATTCACAATCCTGAGTTCTCAGTTAAATCAAGTGCAGCAACTGACGGCTTTCAAGGAAAGCAGCAATCAGAGTCTACTCCTGAAACAGCAAGTGAGATGACATTTGAGACGCGCCGCAATCAACCCACGACAGAGGGAAAACGACCACTTGGTAAAAAGACGACCACGACCACTGTGTCATCTGAAAAGAAAAAATCATCAGTCGTTGAGGAAGCAAGAAAACGGGCGCGTGAAAATGCTGTCCAACCTAAACCGGTTAAAGCCTATATCAACCCCTTAGAGAGAAGTTCAAAAGATGAGTTAGGCATAAAAGGTCTAGCCAATAAAAAAGTGGTGAGTAGTCAGCATTCTTTAGGAAAGACTATCTCGGGCTTTGATAAAAAAGCAGCTCGTGCGACAAATGGGTCCTTGTTTGAGGAGTCAGAGCAAGATTATTTTGCAAGTAAACATGAGCAACATGATACGATTGATAGTGTCAATTAATTAGATAAGGTCAAACTAAGCAATCAGGGTCAAGTCCCATATAAGATAGGAAGGATAGAAGTTGATTAATAGCGTCTAGTATAACAAGCAATTTATTGCTTGCTATCGCGGTAATCTTAATCAGTTTCTTTAAAAAACATGTCAAAAAAAACTTATCATTTCATCGGAATAAAAGGGTCTGGGATGTCTGCATTGGCGCTCATGTTGCACCAAATGGGGCATACAGTACAAGGGTCAGACTCAACCGATTATTATTTTACACAACGTGGATTAGAACTTGCAGGTATTCCCATCCTCCCCTTTGATATTAAGAATATCACACCAGATGTTGAGATTATTGCAGGTAACGCCTTTCGCGATGATAATAATGTCGAAGTCGCCTATGCCGATAAAAACGGCTATGCTTATTCAAGATATCATGACTTTTTAGGAAAATTCATGACTAAGTTTACGTCGATTGGTGTAGCAGGTGCTCATGGTAAGACATCAACAACGGGACTTTTAGCGCATGTAATGAGTCATGTCACAGATACGTCTTATCTGATTGGTGATGGAACTGGACGTGGGTCTGCAGATTCAGCTATGTTTGTTTTTGAGTCAGATGAATATGAACGTCATTTCTTACCTTATCATCCTGAATACTCAATCATTACCAATGTCGATTTTGACCATCCCGATTATTTTACTGGCATTGATGATGTCTTTGATGCCTTTCAATCGTATGCAAATCAAATCACCAAAGGGATTTTTATTTACGGAGATGATCAGTATTTGCAAAAATTGACTGCTAAAGCACCAATTTATCGTTATGGATTCAAAGACGCTGATGACTACATTGCAAAAGGTGTGACGAGAACGACAGCGGGGTCTAAATTTACAGCCTACTTCCATGATCAAAAAATTGGGGAATTCACGGTACCGACTTATGGTAAGCATAATGTCTTAAATGCCTTGGCAGTTGTTGCAGTTATGCATCAAAATGGGTTCGATGATCAGGCTGTAGCCAAACATATGGCAACATTTGGTGGTGTTAAACGTCGCTTTACAGAAAAAATTATCGGGGATCAAGTGATCATAGATGATTTTGCCCATCACCCTACTGAAATTGAAGCAACAGTAGATGCCGCACGTCAAAAATATCCGAATAAGGAAATCGTTGCGGTATTTCAACCGCATACTTTTACTAGGACGATTGCCTTGATCGATGACTTTGCGACGAGTCTCAACCAGGCTGATGCGGTCTATCTAGCACAGATATATGGCTCTGCACGTGAGGTTGACCATGGTGATGTTAAGGTTGAAGATTTGGCAGCTAAAATCGAGAAACCTGCCAAAGTCATTACGGTTGATAATGTATCACCCTTACTTGATCATGACAATGCTGTCTATGTATTTATGGGTGCAGGGGATATTCAAAAATATGAGTACGCCTTTGAAACATTACTCTCACAATTAACCAATAACGTCCAGTAAACATATAAAAAGCCAAGATGGCTTTTTATTATAGGGTGACCAAAGTATTAAAGAGGTAAAAAATGATAATCAGACATGTAACACCAACAGATTTAGCCGTTATTTTTCAAATAGAGACTGCTAACTTTTCCCCAGCAGAGGTAGCCGGCTATGAGGCAATGAAGTCTAGAATAGCCATCATTCCGGATACATTTTTGGTGGCAGAAATTGATGGCCAAGTTGCAGGCTATATTGAAGGACCTGCTATGATTGAGCGACACTTGACAGATGACCTGTTTAAAACGGTTGTTAAGAATCCTGTTAGTGGTGGCTATATCACGGTAACGAGTTTGTCAGTAGCAGAAAAATTTCAAGATCAGTCAGTTGGTAAACGCTTGATACAAGCTTTGAAAGAACTTGCAGCACAACAAGAACGTGCTGGTATTAGTTTGACCTGCCATGATTACTTAATTGGTTACTATGAAAAGCATGGGTTCAAGAATGATGGTAAATCCCAGTCGACTTATGGTGGTGGGATTTGGTATGACATGGTCTGGGAAATTCAAAAATAAAAAACGCATAGGCTAGGGATGGCCATATGCGTTTTTTGGAGTAATTATGAAAAATATTTTAGGAATGACTTCATTATAACCTGAGAAACTTAACTTAAACTTAAAATGAATAAAAATGAATGTGGTATAATAAGTGTTATGAACATGGAAAAAATTGAACAGGCATTTTCGCTAGTGTTGCGTAATGTCCAACTATTAGAAAGCCAATTATCAACTCATTTTTATGAGGGGTTAATTGAACAAAATGCAAGTTACACTGGGAAATCTGACCTGTCTGATGTAAGATTGATGCAAGATGAGTTAAGAGCGCTTGCCTTGATGAAAAAAGAGTGGCAAAAAGTGTATCAGTTTGCACTTGTAAAAGGTGCAAAAGCGATGCATCTGCAGGCAAATCACCAGTTAACACCGGATGCGATTGGCTATATCGTGAATTTCATGGTTGAAACACTCTATCGCGGTAGCAGCTTGTCGGTGTTGGAACTTGGCTCTGGTACTGGTAATCTTGCGGAGACCTTACTAACGGGTGTCTCTGACAAGTCGATTGCGTATACTGGCTTTGAAGTAGATGATCTAATGATTGACCTCTCGGCCAGTATTGCGGACGTCATGCAAACAGATGCTAAATTTTTACAGATTGATGCGATTAGACCGCAAGTGATTGACCCAGTTGATTTACTCGTATCGGATTTACCCATCGGGTATTATCCTGATGATGAGGTAGCAAAGCGCTCAGCTGTTGCAAGTGAAGATGAACATACCTATGCCCATCACTTACTAATGGCGCAAGGGTTCAAATATCTGAAAGCAGACAGCTATGCCATTTTTATAGCACCGAGTGACTTATTGTCTAGTGGTCAGTCAGCGTTACTCAAGCAATGGCTAACCAACTATGCAAGAATCGCTGCAGTCATCACCTTACCAGAAGGTATTTTCACTGAGCATCATCAAAAAGCGATTTTTGTTTTACAGAAGTCAACTCAAGGTAAGGCGCCTTTTGTCTTTCCATTGACAAGCTTAACAGATCCAGAAATTGTCAAAGGTTTTATGATGCAATTCAAAGCAAATATGGTATAATTTAGCAGAAAGCGTTTCCAAAAGAGACTGCTATTATTAAAAGTAAACTTGTTGTCCTTGTGTTAGACAGCAAGTTATCGTGTCAGTACATTATGTTAGGAGAAGAAACATGTCAAAAACAATTGCGATCAATGCAGGTAGTTCAAGTCTGAAATGGCAACTATACGAAATGCCAGAAGAAACAGTCATTGCTAAAGGCTTGATTGAGCGTATCGGACTGCCAGAATCTGTTTCAACCGTTAGTTTTGCTGGTGATAAACAGGTCGTGACGAAAGCAATTCATAATCATACAGAAGCGGTTTCTATCCTGATGAATGATTTAAAAGCTTTGAAAATAATTGAACATTTTTCAGAGATTACGGGAACAGGTCATCGTGTTGTCGCTGGTGGGGAGCTCTTCAACTCATCTGTCCTCATTACGGATGAAGTTGCTAAGCAAATTGAAGAACTGAGTGATCTTGCGCCGCTTCATAATCCAGCAAATGTCGCTGGTATCCATGCCTTTCGTGCCTTACTACCTAACGCAACCCATGTTGCTGTTTTTGATACTGCCTTTCATTCTACGATGCCGCCAGTTGCCTTTCGTTATCCAGTACCAAATGCCTATTACGATCAGTATGCAGTGAGAAAATATGGGGCACATGGGACAAGTCACATGTACGTCGCTCAAAAAGCAGCAGACTATCTTGGTAAACCACTAGAGGACCTTAAGTTGATTACGGCACATATCGGTAATGGGGGTAGTTTGACTGCGATTGCTGGTGGTAAATCGATTGATACCTCTATGGGGTTCACGCCGCTTGCGGGAATTATGATGGGTACGCGTACTGGGGAAGTAGATGCCTCTATTATCCCATATATTATGGCTAAAACAGGGATTACGGATGTTGCAGAAGTCATCGACGTTTTCAATAAAAAATCTGGACTAGCAGGTATTTCTGAGCTGTCTTCAGACATGCGCGATATCATCAAAAGTCGGGATGCTGGAGATGAAAAAGCGGCACTTGCCTTTGACATGTTTGTCGATCGTATCCAGAAGTATATCGGTCAATATCTTGCTGTCTTAAATGGGGCAGATGCTATTGTCTTTACAGCAGGTATTGGCGAAAATTCATTTGAAGTTCGTAAAGCAATTATCGATGGCTTATCATGGTTTGGCCTTGATATCGATGACAGCAAAAACGTGGTAGGGGCTGATGGTGTTATTTCAACGCCTAATGCTAAAGTTAAAGTACTTGTCATTCCGACAGATGAAGAGTTAGTCATCACGCGTGATGTTGAAAAATTTAAATAAAGTCTTGCATTAAAACTGTCTAGTATCCATCCTCTAGATAGTTTTTTTGCTGAATGATCTACTGAATTCTCTACGAATTATCATATGATCATTCGTAATGTGTCGCACCTATCAGGTTAAATAAAAATAGAAATCTAATTGCTTGTTTAAAAAACGATGAAATTTATGGTAAAATAGATAAGATAATGTGTCTAAAGGATTATATGAAAGGTGAATTATGTCTCAAGTAAAATATAAACGTGTGCTCATCAAACTATCAGGAGAAGCGCTAGCTGGGGAACGTGGCGTTGGTATCGACATTGCAACTGTTGAGGAAATCGCCAAAGAATTAAAAGAAGTTCATGATCTGGGTATTGAGATTGCCTTAGTGATTGGCGGAGGTAATCTGTGGCGTGGTGAGGCAGCCGCTGCAGCGGGTATGGAACGTGTGCCAGCAGATTATACTGGTATGTTAGGGACAGTCATGAACGCGCTTGTCATGGCAGATGCGCTTGAACGTGCCGGGGTGATCACCCGTGTACAAACGGCGATTAATATGCAACAACTGGCTGAGCCATACGTTCGTGGCCGTGCTTTACGTCATCTTGAAAAAGAACGTATCGTCATCTTTGCAGCTGGAACGGGATCACCTTATTTCTCAACTGATACGACAGCAGCACTCAGAGCAGCTGAAATCGGAGCAGATGCCATCTTGATGGCCAAAAATGGCGTTGATGGTGTCTATAATGATGATCCGCGTACCAATGCAGCAGCCATCAAATTTGAAGAGTTAACACATATCGAAGTCTTGAAACAAGGCTTGAAGATAATGGATTCGACAGCATCAAGTTTGTCTATGGACAATAATATCGACCTTGTCGTCTTCAACCTAAATGAGACTGGTAATATCAAACGTGTTGTCCTAGGAGAACATATTGGGACGACTGTATCAAATTAAGTTGAACAAGCATCCATTAGTTGACAATCAAGTAGGTTGACAGCTATTAGCATAACCAGCCACTGTCATAGCAGTCGGTTGTGACTCACTCATTAATAAAAAAAGGAAATGTATTATGGCAAACGAAATCGTAACAAATGCAACTGCTCGCATGAGACAATCAATTGACAGTTTACAACGTGAATTTGGCAGTATTCGTGCAGGTCGTGCAAATGCAAGTCTACTTGACAGGATCACTGTTGAGTACTATGGTGCACCAACACCATTGAACCAATTAGCGGGAATTTCTGTCCCTGAAGCACGTGTTTTATTAATCACACCGTTTGATAAGACTGTAATTAAAGACATCGAGTCAGCCTTGAATGCCAGTGATTTAGGGATTAATCCACAATCAGATGGTAATGTTATCCGTCTTGTCATCCCAGCATTGACTGAAGAACGCCGTAAAGATCTGGCTAAAGAAGTTAAAAAGACAGCTGAAGGTGGCAAAGTAGCCGTTCGTAACATCCGTAAAGATGCCATGAATGATGCTAAAAAATCTGAAAAAGCAAAAGAAATTACTGAAGATGACTTAAAAACGCTTGAAAAAGATATTCAAAAAGCAACTGATGATGCTGTGAAAGAAATCGATCAGCATACAGCGAATAAAGAAGAAGAGCTTTTAACAGTTTGATTAGAAAAGGTACGGCTGACGTCTGTGTTGGCAGTGCTTTTTTATATCAAGTTTACTTGTCTCAGATAAGAGATAGGGGTGTATCTACGATGCGTATCGGGAGTAAAAGCGGTCAAGACAAATCACTTAACCAAACTTGCATTTATGGTATAATAAGGAAAACATGTCTTGATTAGGCATAAATGTGTAGATGAGTATAGCATAGTGATAAACTAGATATAAAGAGGATATAATGTCAGAATTAAATAACTTAATTGCAACCATGGTGACGGGTAAAATCACAGATGAAAATGAGCAAAATTACTACATCCAAAAAGAGGGGCTCATTTTCAGATTACCAAAGGATGAGTTAAGCTTCAGCATCGGTGATGAGGTAACAGGATTTGCATATACAGATAAATCAGGTAAACAATGTTTGACCTTAACTACGCCAACTGCAACCCGTGACACATATGGCTGGGGAACAGTAACAGATGTCAGAAAAGACTTGGGTGTCTTTATTGATGTTAACATCCCTGAAAAAGATGTCGTTGTATCGATCGATGTGTTGCCAGAGATGAAAGAATTATGGCCTAAAAAAGGCGATAAGTTATATGTTAAGCTAGATGTTGATAATAAGGATCGGATTTGGGGAGAGATTGCTTATCCTGAAACCTTTATCGAGATGTCAGGTAAGGCTTACGACAATATGCAAAACCAAAATGTACAAGCCATTGTCTACCGGAATAAACTATCAGGTAGCTTCGTCTATCTGCCAGAGCATAACATGCTTGGGTTTATCCATCCAAACGAACGCTTTTTTGAGCCGAGACTTGGACAGGTATTAGATGCGCGTGTCATTGGCTATCGCGAGATTGATAGAACATTAAATCTCAGCTTAAAACCACGTGCCTATGAGATGTTGGATGCGGATGCTCAATTAATTGTCACTTATTTGGAGCAACAAGGTGGTCATATGCCACTTTATGATAAGTCATCTCCCGATGCGATTATGGCAACCTTTGCCATCTCTAAAGGCCAATTTAAAAAGGCACTCGGTGGCTTGATGAAACAAAAGAAAATCAAACAAGATGAGACAGGAACGACATTAATATGAGTCAAGAACGCGCAATTTTTGCAGGCGGCTGCTTCTGGTGCATGGTACAACCCTTTGAGGAGATGCCAGGTATCCTAAGTGTCATTAGCGGCTATACCGGTGGTACAACAGAAAACCCAACTTACGAGTCTGTCTTGTCACATCAGACGGGACACACAGAAGCTGTTGAGATTATCTTTGATAATACGCTTGTGAGTTATGCCAAATTAGTTGAATTATACTGGACCTTAACAGATCCTACTGATGCTTTTGGTCAGTTTCAAGACCGTGGTGATAACTATCGCCCTGTCATTTTTTACGATACCGAAGCACAAAAAGAAATCGCACAAGCAAGTAAGGCAAATCTGCAAGCTTCAAAACGGTTTGACAAAGAGATTGTCGTTGCGATCGAGCCTAGTCAGCCATTTTGGCCGGCAGAAGCCTATCATCAAGGGTTTTATAAAACAAATCCAGCTAGATATGCCATGAGTGCCCAGTTAAGACATGATTTCCTCAAAAAACAGTGGGGGAAGGCATGAGTTTTTACACGTTTTTGATGAAACATCGTGCCTATAAAGAAGTTGATGACGTCACGAAACTTGCTAATCTAGTCTATGAAGATTCGACCTTTCCAAAGCAAGCATCTGATTTTGATGTCATATCAAGTTATTTAGAAACACATGCTAATTTCGCCTTTAACCTATCGGTATTTGATGAGATTTGGGAACTCTACTTAGCCAACTAGGATGTAGTGGTGGGGGATCATCTGGTATTTTTTAGTTGTACCGAAGAAGGGATTTTAAGATGGTAGAAGTTTATGTCGTTAGTGCATTTAGTAAAGGAAATGCTGGTGGAAACAAGGCTGGTATCGTACTTGATAGACCAGACTTAGAGAAATCACAAAAAATAGCGATTGCCAAAACGTTAGGCTATTCTGAAACTGCCTTTATAACCCAATCAAAACAGGCCGATTTTTGTTTGGAATATTTTACACCAACTGAGGAAGTGCCACTGTGTGGACATGCGACCATTGCCACATTTTCACTCTTAAATAAATTGGGGAAATTAGATAAAAGTGAGTACACGATAGCCACTAAGTCTGGTGTTTTAAAGATACAGATTACGCCGGATGGCCTCGTTTTTATGGGGCAAAATCCGCCTAAATTCTATGAACACTTACAACCGAAATTATTTGCAGGATGCTTTGACACTGCCTATATAAATGAGATACTACCGATTGAAGTTGTCTCTACAGGCTTGAAAGATATTATGCTACCAATAAAGACTAATCAAGACTTAATGCAATTGGTACCTAATTTCCAAGCAATAGCCGATCTCAGCAAAAAACAAGCTGTAGTTGGCTTACATGCATTTACACTTGATACACAGGAAAATAGTGACGACAGTGTTATCAATTGTAGGAATTTTGCACCCCTATATGATATTGATGAGGAATCAGCAACGGGAACTTCGAATTGTGCATTAGCCTGTTACCTTTTCAAACATGTCGAGCAAAGAGACCAATACGTTTTTGAGCAAGGACACTGTCTTGGTAGCCTATCTCGTATTATTGTTAATTTGTCAAGTCAAGATGATACTATCACTTCTGTAAGTGTTGGTGGAGAAGGCTATTTTATTGAGAAAAAATCGTTATTAATTGACTAATCTCAATAATGAACATGCAACAAAAGGCAGACAAACCTGATAACAGACGACATTTGATCAGCATCAGTTGGTAAATGAAAGAGTGAACGTTATACTAATCCGGTATGCCAGAAAATGCATAAGATTTTGATTGAGGCGCTATTTCAAACGCTGTGCTACATGCGATAAACGCGTCTTGATATGAACATCAAAATATAAAACTTAAAGACCGAGTAGGGGATGCTTGGTTTTTTTCTTGTCTTAAAATGACGTTTGTGTCTGCAAACAAAAAAAGAAGCAAAATAAAAATTAAATTGCTTGACAACTTCCTTTTGTTTTGTTAGACTGTCAGTATATATTAGAAAGCGCTTTCAAGAAATGGAAGCTAAGGTGATAATCATGGCACAAATTAGTGTAACCCCAGAAGAACTAAAAGAACAAGCACAAGTCTATGTACGATCAAAGGAAGAGATTGAGCTAGCGATTCAAAATGTGAACCGGATGAATGATACGATAGCCCAAGAATGGAAAGGTGCAGCGTTTGAAGCCTACCTTGAACAATACAACCAGTTGTACGTAAATGTTCAAAAATTTGAGGATTTACTTGCGGATATTAACCAGCAGTTGACGAGATATGCTGATACGATTGCTGAACGTGATGCACAAGATGCGCAAAGTTTTGGCTTTTAAAAGTGAGCGCCTTTTGAGGTGCTTTTTTTCATGGAAAAGTCTTGTCCTTATTCTAGGCATGATTGGGCTATTTGGGTCACTTACAGTCCAGGCTGACAGTGATGGTAGTCTCAAAATAAAGTCAGATATGCTTATGCAAAACCCAATACAATTAGGGGGAGTGGGAGATTTTCCGATACGTGGGAAACTCTTCTCGTCAGAAGTGAGTAAGTTGCTGGACCAAAAAGACATAGCCTACACTGGCTGGATAAACCAAGCAAAAGCAATAGATTTTTCCACAACTGCTAAAGCTGTTTCGGATGGTAAACAAGTCAAGCAATTGCTTTTTGACACCTATCAGTCTGACGTGATCGCACCTAATGCTCAAGAAAATAACAAACAGTCAAATGAGCTACTGTTGTTAAGTTTTTTTGGTCTGCTATTGCTTAGTGTGTTAGGTGCTTTGCTTGGTAGAGGGTATGGGATACACAAGCTGAGGAAACAAAGAAGGAGCCGACTAAAGCATGATTGAATTGACCCTGCTATATAAGCAACAAGCTTTAGATATATTCGTGCCGAGAAAACTTAGCTTTAACCGATTAAGCTGCTTATTAGCAGAGGCTTTAGCTGAGAATGGCCGTCTATTACCAGATAATTATCTCTTGAAATTTGTTGATAAGACAGTTATCATGGCTGAATCCGATTGTTTAGGTGATTTTGGTGTGTCAAATGGCGATAGACTAGAAATTTTTGTAGGAGAAGTAAGTGAAGTTATTTAATGGGAAAGCGTATCTTGAGTGTGCCAAATCCGACGACAAGGTGCAAATTATAGTTGATAAAACGCAGTATGATAAAGGAGCGATTGCAACGATTCAAAGTTATTGTCAAGTTGAACAGATTGCTGATGATCTCACGATAAGCTATACCTTGCCTCAAGGTGCTATCCCCTTTGCTCAGGCAGCCAATCAGGCTAGAACAAAACTAGAAAAATTGCGCTTAGCTAATAAATTGAGTCAGTTAATTGGGTTGACAAATGATTATCAAATTCCCTATTTGCACCCTGAAAATATGTACATGGTAGGTGGACAGCTAGTTGTCATCCACTCAGGTTTAAGGGGGATTTTGACACCGGATCATCAAGAAGCAGCACTGTTTTTGGACAATCTCAAATCATTGGTATTATCCTTATTTATGCCGAAATTACCTTATGAAAAGATTTTGGCTGGTCTTTCTGCTCTTGATGAGAAATTTGCAAAGCGAGTCGTTGAGGCTGATGGCACAGAGGATCTTTTTGCTTTCCTGCGTCAAGAGATGGCACGAACAGAAGCTAAACTCAAAGCAACGAAGCGACTTGTGTCGAAACGCACCTATCAAGTTTATCGTGTTATTGGTGTCCTTGCGATTATGATCGCACTTATATCGGGTATTTCTTGGTATCGTGCATCTACCTCAGATAAGCAAAAAAGAGACATTATCGAAGCACAAACGAGTTTCATCATCAATAACTATGCCAAAGCACAAACAGACTTGGAAAAGTATGAACCAAAAGCCTTGAATAAGTCGGCTAAATATATCCTTGCGGTATCCAGCATCAATTTAGCTGATTTAACTGCTGCACAAAAACAGGTCGTTTTAAACAACGTATCGATTAAATCGGATGACAACACATTGAACTATTGGCTCTATATGGGACGTGGGGAGTTTGAGAAAGCGCTCAATTTAGCACAGAACCTTGGCGACGAGCAGTTGACGCTTCTTGCTTATACGGACTTGTATCAGGCAACTAAACTCAACGATAAGATGGCTGGTGCTAAGAAACAAAAACGGTTGGCAGATTACAGTAAACAAATAGATGAACTGACGAAAAAATTAGGAAAGTAGTAACATGGGCATTTTTGAAGCAAATGAGATAGAGACAGGGGACCGATTTTTGATAGATAATCGCTTAAATCCGAGTGATTTGATTTTTGTCGTCTATTCATTAGGAGATCGTTTAAAGAAAATTAGTTTAACGCAGACGTCACCTTCTGCTAAGTGTTTAGGGTCACTATTTGGTGTTGTGAATAACAAATTACATATTGATGGGTGGTCAACTGAGCTAGGCTGTCAGGAGATAAAGGGGACGCGTTTTTTAATCCTGTCAAGAGACAACGCCCGGACTTATTTTTTTATTTTCAATACCTCTAAAAAACTGGTGATCAGTTCAGATGAGTTTGCGGGTATAAAATCACCAGGTAAGACACGACTTATCTTAGATCAAGATCGATTGATTGTTGATATAAAAGAAGCAGATGTCTATTATAATGATCAAAAAATCGTTGGGCACCATGTTTTCTCGATTTTAGAAGGGGCAAGTTTTTTAACACCCCATTATCTACTTGAAAAACGCCCAAGCCAATGGAAAATAACGGTTTTTTCAGATGATTTTACCTTTGAGCCAAATCATGTTTTACTACAAAAAAGAAAAAGTGAGTTTCCAAAAGACTTTCCAGACTATCGGCGAAGTCCCAGACTGAATCTAGAAGTCCCAACAGATAAATTCAAGTTACAAGGGTCAAGCAAACATCAAGAAAAGAAAGGGAATAGCCTTTTAAAGATGATCATGCCACCGCTTATGATGATTGGGATGACAGGGGTTACGACACTCTTAAGTGGTCGAGATGCCTTGATGATGTTGGGCATGGGAGGTGCGAGTTTACTGACAACGACATTTACCGTATCCCAATTTTTTACTGAGAAGAAAGCAAATAAGCTAAGCGCTATTGAGGAAAAAGAAAATGATTTGGCATATCTCGTTTCTGCTGTCGGAGAAATCACAAGACCTTACAAGCGGGAGAAGGAAGTGCTTGACTTTCAGCTACCAAGTCCTGAAAAATTAACCGACATGACTGCAGTCTATGATTCACGAATTTATGAACGGCAAGTTCATAATAAGGATTTTCTAACCGTATCACTCGGTAGGTGTGATGCACCGTCAAGTTTAACGGTCGAAACAGATGTCAATGATAAGGATTTAAGTCATGAGGCGAAACATCTTAAAACCTTAGCCAAACAATTTTCGACACAAAGACAGGTCCCTACGGCAATCAGTTTGCTAGATCAGACACTCGGACTCGTTGGCGCACAAGACGTACTTGCGACAAGTCTTGAAAATTTGCTTTTTCAAACTGCATTTTTCCATTCTTACCGAGATGTGAACTTTATCAGTTTGTTGTCTCGAAAAGCATACCAAGAGACTTGGCAAAACTGGCGACTATTACCCCATTTTAAACTACAAGAATTGAACATGCGGGGCTTGATCTACAATGAAAAACTGAGAGATATCGTCCTTAACGCATTTTATCAATGCTTAATCAAGCGTAAGCAGGTGCTTAAGGAAGCAGGTCGTGAAAAAGTACAGTTTTCTCCCCACTATATTTTTACGATTATCGATGATGCCCTTTTATCAGGTCATGGGATCAATGAACTGCTGGCAGAGGATATGAGTGAACTTGGCGTCACAGTCATTTGGTGCAAGGAAGATGCCAACCAGCTACCTGAAACGGTTGTGTCCCTAGTTGCTATCCCCAATACGACCAATGGGCAGTTGATTAGTGATCACACGGTTTACTTGGCTAAACCGTTTGTTCCCTATCCTGCCCTACCTGATTTAGCGGTCAGTCTGATAAAACTGGCGAATCTGAATCATTTAGAAGTCGAAAAAAATGCAGTACCAGAAAGCTTGTCTCTGCTTGAACAATATGAGGTAAAGAGAATTGAGGAACTAGATATTGCAAGGCGGTGGTCACAAGCACAACCGAATAAGTCGATTAAATCCTTGATCGGTTGGCGTGGGAAATCGGATTATGTTTATTGGGATTTACATGAAAGAGGGCATGGGCCACATGCTTTGGTCGGTGGGACGACTGGTTCAGGGAAATCAGAATTCTTGACGACCTATCTGATTGGGCTCGCGATTAATTTTTCACCAGAAGATATTGGGATGCTAATCATTGACTGGAAGGGTGGCGGGATTGCCAATACCTTAGATAAGTTACCGCATTTTATGGGTGCCATTACCAATCTAGATGGTGCGGGGACGGCTAGAGCCTTAGCCAGTATCAAGGCGGAATTAGACAAGCGCCAGCGTGAATTTGCCAGATATGGGGTGAATAGTATCAATGACTATATGTCCCTTTATAAGCAACGCCATGAGTCGAAACCAGACGTTAATTACCCTACAAAACCACTCCCACATCTTATCCTTGTATCAGATGAATTTGCGGAGTTGAAAGCAAATGTCCCCGAATTCTTAGATGAGTTGACATCTGTTGCACGGATTGGCAGAAGTTTAGGGGTCCACTTGATTCTTGCGACTCAAAAACCAAGTGGTGTGGTGAATGACCAAATTGAGGCCAACTCTAGATCAAAAATCGCCCTTAAAATGGCTAGCATACAGGATTCAAATGAATTGCTTAAAACCCCTGATGCAGCCCATATCACTCATCCAGGTCGTGGTTACCTAAGAGTGGGTGAAAATGAGGTGTATGATTTGTTTCAAAGTGGCTATGCAGGTGTGCCTTATGATCCTGAAGCAGAAATTGAAGCAAAAGTCGATGAGCGCATCTTTAGCATCAATGCCTTAGGTCAGTATGAGCTGATGTATGACCCAACTGAGGAAGTCGTGCAAGGTAAGGATACAAGTGACTTACCGAGTCAGCTTGATGCAGTGATTACAGAGATTACACATATTTTTGAAGGGGCTAGCTACACACGGCCTGATCAGCCTTGGCTACCTAATTTAGCAGAAAACATCCCAACACCTCAGGTTAAGTTAGGCACTAAGCCGACCCTTTCTGTACCGTTAGGTCTACTTGATATACCAAGTGATCAAGCACAAGTTAATTATGATTTTGACTTGTTAAAACAAGGCAATACAGTCATTTTTGCAAGTAGTGGTTACGGTAAATCCACGCTACTTCAAACCTTGAGCTTAAACCTGGCCAAGGCTAACACACCAGAACAAGTGCAGCTTAACTTACTAGACTTTGGTAATAATGGCTTATTGCCACTCAAAGATCTACCGCATGTGGCAGATATCGTGACATTGGAGGAAGATGAAAAACTTCAGAAAATGTTGGCTAGTATCCTCGCAACTTTAGCTAGTCGTAAACGCGCCTTTAAAACTGCGGGTGTTGCCAGTCTCGAGCAGTATGAAGCTAAGACGCAGCTCAGTCTACCGATCATCGTGAATCTCCTAGATAACTATGATGGGCTCAGCCTTGAGGACAGTCGTAAGCAGCAAATCGATAATTCCTTGTTACAAGTCTTACGTGAAGGCCCTAGTATGGGTGTTTATCTAGTCTTAACAGCTAGCCGATTAGGTGCTATTCGGGCAAATATGATGAGTGCCATCCCAACTAAGCTAGTCCTCTACCTGAATGATGCTGGTGAAGTGACGACAATCATGGGACGTGCCAGTGTTCAACAAGAGGCTAAAGCAGGTCGAGGTCAAGTCATGCTAGATGTACCAAGGGCTATCCAGTTCTACCTGCCAGTCGCAGGTGAGACGAGTACGGCACTATTAGAAAATCTTGAGCAGAAAGTTTTGTCCCTAAATCATAACTGGACAGGGCCGAGACCAGCTAAGATTCCGATGGTACCTGAGGAGTTGACGGGAGAGGTGTTTGAGACGTTTATTCCTGTTAAGGAAGCGAATACCTTATATTTGGGGTTGGATAAGATTTCAGCTGAAATTACTCAGCTAAACTTCAAAAAATAATTGCGTTACATAACGAAGAAATAAAGGTCAAACAAAATGGGAAAAGAAACTAATAGATACAAATGTAATTTGGATGAATACATTCATGATGCAGTTTTTGAAGATAATGTATCGGATAAAACAACGGCTAAGAAACTTGTTGGGTTAACAAAATTATCGAGTCAGTTTTCACAACCCGTATTTGGATATGGGGGGTAATAGAGAATGAGTATATTCATTACATATTTATATGAGGGATCAGCACCTTTAAAATTAGAGGTTTTATCAAGTGTTTTCTCTTTATTTGTAGGTATCATTGTTACTTTCGTTTTGTCTAAAGTGATACAAAAGCAAGTTGAAGACAATTTTATAATTGATGTATTCGTTCTTATATTGGTTATATATATGATGGTAGAAGCCTTTTTTAGCTCAATTTCTATATCACTTACTTGGAAAAGTGATTTTGTACCTAAAGCAACAACTGTTATGATTTTAGCAACATTAGTATTCCTATTAGGAACATGGTATATGTATTTTCAGGCTTATTATTTTGTCAAAAAAAAGGATGTATTATATGATCAAATGATTGACAGGAAAACACTATTAGATGAGACACCATTCGGTAAGATTGTTGCTATTTACTCTTCATTTACTGTTTTAATGGGTTTAATGATAATATTTGTTGGGCCAACAACAGATAATATTAAATTAACTATTACACCATTTCCTATTATTAATATAATTATCTCGCTTATAATTCCAACTATTTTAGTTTGGTATTTATCACTCACATTACCTCGTATGTACTACTCAGCTAAGATTGAAAAAATAATTGCGTTACATAACGAAGAAATAAAGGTCAAACAAAATGGGAAAAGAAAATAATAGATACAAATATAATTTGGATGAATACATTTATGATGCAGTTTTTGAAGATAATGCATCCGATAAGAAACTTGTTAGGTTAACAAAATTATCGGGTCGGGTTGCACAACCCGTATTTGTCTATGGGAGGTAATGAGATGTTTCTTTTATATTTAAAATTGGCTGGTGAAAATAAACAGAGTGTTCAAGAGCTACTGGCGGGATTTGCATCTTTATTTTTGATTATACTCTTCATAGCTGTTCTTCCGTATCTCATAGAAAAAAATTATAAAAACTATTGGTTAGGGTGCATCGTATTTTCAACGATTGGTTTAGTTTATTCATTTGTAGAAATAATAGCATTTGCAGTTACCGGTGCCGAAGACTTCAAAGACATATTCCGATTTATGGGAGTTGTAATTTTCCTTATTGGTTTTATTGTTATGGCTTTGGGAACAGTTTATATGTATGCTTACATTTTTCGTAGAGTAAAAAGACAAGCAGATTGCAATAAAGACTTAATAGTTGATCAATCAGAAACTCTGTTGGATAAATTTCCTTATGGGGGTGTAACAACTATGTTTAATGTTTATACCGTTCTTTTATTTTGGATGTCGACATTTGTAGGTATGACTTTATCAGATTTTGAAAATAATAATGTTTTCTTAGGTCCTGTTTATCTTATCTTATTTTTTATTAGTCCGCCTATTATTGGTTGGATTATTGGAAGAACCTTACCACGAAGATATTACATCGCTAAGATTGAAAAAATAATTGCGTTACATAACGAAGAAATAAAGGTCAAACAAAATGGGAAAAGAAACTAATAGATACAAATATAATTTGGATGAATACATTTATGATGCAGTCTTTGAAGATAATGCATCGGATAAAGCAACGGCTAAGAAACTTGTTGGGTTAACAAAATTATCGGGTCAGTTTACACAACCCGTATTTGGCTATGGGAGGTAGGTAATGAGTATTTTGATTTTGTTTTTATATAATGAGCACCCCTCATTGCTATCTAGTGTATATGCGGGCTTATTCTCCATAGCAATAGGCATTCTGTTTACTTTTTATCTGCCAAAAATTGTGAATAGATATAGTGAAGATAATTTTACAATGTGTATTGCGATTTCAGTTATAGGAGTAATTTATATGCTTGTGGAGGTTATAGTAACAGCCGAGATAATAGCAACTTTTTGGGAAAGTGCTTTTGAGTTGAAATCAACTTTAATCTATTCTATTGGTGCAATTCTATTTTTATTTGGTACTTGGTATATACATGCGAAAGGGTACCAACGTGTGAAAAAAATGTACTGAACTCTAAAGAAGTAGAAAATGAGCCGGATTTACTCTCTATTCCACCATTTGGTGGCATTATATCTGTTTATGTAGCCTATACTGTGATTCTATTTGTGTTGATTAGTGTAGTTGGTACAACTAGAGATAATTGGAAAGGTGGAAATACGCCGTTCCCTATACTTAATGTTGTTATTTGGTTAGTGGGTCCTATTCTTTTAGGCTGGTATCTAGCGAGAACACTTCCCCATAAGTATTACTCAGCTAAACTTCAAAAAATAATTGCGTTACATAACGAAAGACAGAGGTCAAACAAATGACAAAACAAACTAACTTTCTTCCTTTGGGAAGTATCATTGTTCTAAAACAAACAACACAAAAACTAATAATTATTGCACGTGGGATGTTGGTGGAGGAAAATTATTATGATTATGGTGCTTTTCTCTATCCACAAGGGTTAATTGAAGACTCTTTGGTGTATTTTAATGAGGACCAAATTTCAAAAATCATGTTTCATGGATTTACTGATGATGATGACACGCTTTTTATAAGCTATATTGATGATGCAATCGAGCGACGTAACTCTGAAATTGAATCGAAAAAGGATGATGATGACGGTGTTAAACAAGCTACAGCGGTAGAAGCAGTTGAAGAAGAAGATCTTTTTGCCTCAATTCGTGATTTGGCAGATTAGCGTTTGTCTATCGGTAGGATCGATTATCTATCGACCTATTAGACGTTTATTATCATTTGGTACATGCCCCTTTTTAAAAAATGAGGCTGTTAATTGCGTTGAAAAATTCCATATCTCAAAAGTGATGTTAATGATCATTTAAGAATTGTGACAACACGTCATATCATACGCAACATGGTGGAAAAAAAGTAAAGGAAAGTAGCAGAATGCGATATTACTATAAATTAGCCGAAAAGTTGGCACGACTTCAAAATATTGTCATGACTATTTTGGTGTTAGCAGTTATTGCTTTGGTTGGGACATTGATCATGATCAATCAAAAGCCAGCGGCGGTAAAAAAGAAACTCTCAAGGCCAACGATTGCGCTTGTCAACGAAGATTTTCCAGTGCCTTTTAATCAAGTAACTTATAATCTGGGAAAAAGTTTTGTTGACTCAGTGTCTAATGACAAAAGCTACAACTGGCAAGTGGTATCACGTTCAGTTGCAGACCGAGCGTATAAGGAAAATGCTGTGGATGCGATTATTTATCTACCACAGTCTTTTTCACGTGATCTATTATCCTTACAGGAAATTTCCCCAACGCAAACCAAGGTGGATTACAAGGTTCAACACCAATCAGATGACTTACTTGATACGGTTTTGGGCAATAAGGTTGCGTCTATTTTATATGACTTTAATCAAGATATTGTCAAAATGTATTATGCAAGTATTGCAGGCAACGTTGCTGAAGCGGAAAATAGTATGGACAGTGTCATTGGTAAAAATACAAAACTTGTGACCAACTTAATCGGTCAAGTAAAAATGCCATTTACTGATAGCATCCCTAATTATAATCTGCTTATTTCTGGAGCAGATGGTCTAAAAAACGTGAATCAAGCGACTATCTCAACGCTTAATAATTTCACGGATATGACGACGAAAAGGCTTTTGCAAACAAGTGATAGCTTTACTAAACAGGGGTCATATGTTAATGATTACTTTGACTTACAAAGGCAAATTGGGAATCAAAATGTACTGAACGCTAATAAAGGAATTGAGAATCAAGCCAAAGAAAATCAAGCATTCTACTTTTCACAGTTTACAAGTCAAAATACTAACTTTGTAGATCGCGTTGCTTTACTTAGTCCGCTGAAACGAGATAGTGAGAGTGATGCGCCTTTTGAGGCTTATAAGTCAAGTTTTAATCAGTTAGAAAATAAGGTGAAAACGTATAACAAGACGACTGAGGAAACGCAGCAAGATGTGTCTACTCAAATCGGTAAGTTGGCAAGTAAACGTGATGCGCTTTTAACGGTTGAAAAAGCGCTTTATGGTCAGTTCTTTTCTGCTGATTTATCAATCACTAAAGATAATTATGATAATTATGATGAGCAGGTTGAAAAATCAATGACATCTGATTTTGCTCGAAAGGCTTTAGCAAATAAAATTAAAACGTCGTTTGTAAAGGGAGCTAATTTACCGTTAACTGAGGATAAAAAAGCGGTAAAATCAATTCAAAAATTGGTTAGCCAAATTTCTGTGAATGCTTCAGATTATAAATTAGAGACACTTTTGGCGAATGGGTCTATTAGTCCTGAAACAAAGACAAGCTATGAAAATGCACTAAACGTCATTCAAAATTATGCAACTGCTTATCAGTTAACGCCTGGTCAGGTTGTCCTTGCTGAAATGCCAGGTGAGGATGATGTAGCTAAGCATACAATGTCACAAAAAATAAGGGTAAAAGTACCACCTCAGACAACATATACGTCGAATGCCCTCTCGAGCTCAGTATCAGATGTTACGATTGAGGAAACAGGTCGGACACCGGCAGACCCAGCAGATCCCGCAGATCCCGCAGACCCGGAAGATCCGGTAGACCCATCAAATCTGCCAAATTCAGTAAAAGCTAAAAAAGAGAATGGTAAAAGTAAATCAAGGTATACTCGACAGGTTAAGGGAAATAAGGAACTTGTACTTGACAATAGGTCTGATGATTATGTCGACTACACGGTTATGTTAACAGTAACGCTTGATGAAGAGAACACTAAAAGTTTTGATGTGACGTGGAAAAATTCACAAAATGATCAACCGATTTATAGCGCAATGCTGACCTTTATTTTTGGACCAAGAGGTAAGTTAACGAACTATGCTAAGTATGTCGGACTTGAACAGTTTGATAAATTGACTAATCTATTCAATAAAATAGAGCTGACCGCTAATCTTATCGGTACTTTCTATGCTGCTCCTGAGAAACCCTATACAGACTTGTTTGACGTTAAAAGTAAGGAGGGGTTTGAGAATTTCACAGATTCTTCGATTTTTAATCTTTATGGTAATATCCCTGTGGCTGGTATGCCTGATAAATTAAGCAAAAAAGATGTTGCGACGTTTCGTAAGCAAGGTAAGCAGAAAATAAAGCAAGTGATAGCGCTCATAAAACAAATAGATAGCGTAGTTGACTCACTAGAAAAAGATCAACTAAGTTTGGCTGTTAAACTTCCGGAAGACTATTTTCCAACAACTCTCCAGTCACTTCAGGATTGGTATGACCAAATGACTCATTTGATTGATACAAATTACCAACAGTATGAATTTTGGCAGACAGATACCCTATCTAGTATCGATAACATCTATAACAGTTGGGAAATAAAAGAAGCAAGCTTACTTGAGCTGAAAAATGTTGACGGGCCTAATTTTGATGGGTCGGCGCTATACGTTAACAATGCGAATGAACTTAATGACCAACTTAATGCATTAATTACGAGTAGCAATGAGGCGAGTCAAAGTATTGTAGAAAATGCGCAGACAGTTCAGGATAATTCAAATGAGTTTGAACGCCTACTTGCTTCTGCTAATACAACGCAAGCCGATGCTCAGAAAGTATTGCATAATACGACTTATTTAGCAGATACTGGGCTATATGACTTGGATGCAATCAAAAATTACTATGCAAATTTCTCAAAAGTATTGGCCAATACTAGAACAGTAGGTGTAGATACGACTGCAATCTATGATTTCTTTGTCAAACCAATTGTAGCCAAAAATACGACGCCAGAGAAAAAAGCACAGGACGATAGTCAAAAAAGAGATTATCGGTCAACACTAGTTTTTCTAACAGGTTTGTTTGGCGGTATGTTACTGCTAATGGGGTGGCAAAAGCTTGCCATGCTTAAAATGAAACGAGAAGTGGACTTGTAAAAAGACAGGGTTACTAGGCTATCTGAAAATAGATAGTGTCTTTAGTAAAACAAAACATGTAGCGGACAGGAAAGCGCTAGAGTATCCTCACCCTTTTTTGTGATACAGTTAAATCATGCAGCTCTTTTTTCTTGCTTAAGCAAGGATTTCTCCGGACATTTTTTTCTCCTGCTCTGTTAGTAGATAGGCCTCGACATCAAAAAGTGGTATAATCAGGTTTATCAATTTAAGGAAGAGGTATGTTTTGAAAACTAAGTTAGTCGTGATACGTGGGAACTCTGCGAGCGGTAAATCAACGATTGCCAAGCAAGTTCGTGCTTATTTTGAACGTGGAGAAGTCATGATCATCCCTCAGGACGAGATTCGTCTAGGTATATTAAATGTTAAAGATAGAGTTGGTAATTTAACGCCTGACTTGATGGCGCATATTGCCTTGTTTGGCAAGGGGAAGGTAAGCCTCATTATCATTGAGGGGATATTAAATACAGCTATCTATCAAGACATGTTGCAGCAGCTACTAGCAGCCTATGGTGCTGATATGACAGCTTATTATTTAGATATTCCCTTTGATGAGACCGTTCGTAGACATCAAACCAGAGAAAAAAGTAAGCAATGGGGAGCAGATGTGATGCGGCGCTGGTGGGTAGAAAAAGACTACTTAGGAATTGAAAACGAAGTGATTTTTAATCAGGATAGCTCAGCAGCAGAAATGGTTGAGAAAATAATAGCAGATAGCAAAGGGTTAGGCTAAAAAAGACTAGTAAAAAAGTCGCTTGACAAATGGTCTTGATAGCAGTATAATAATACGGTATGCTTGAAATAAAGGTATACTGCGTGGGAGGGCATCCGCCCATTAAACCACATCACGAGAAGAGATTTCGTAAGAAATCATTAATAGGAGGAAATTATCGTGGCTAAAGAAGTACAAAATATCGTTAAATTGCAAATTCCAGCCGGAAAAGCAACACCAGCTCCACCAGTAGGACCAGCACTTGGTCAAGCTGGTGTTAACATCATGGGCTTCACAAAAGAATTTAATGCGCGTACAGCTGACCAAGCTGGTATGATCATCCCAGTTGTTATCTCAGTATACGAAGATAAATCATTTACTTTCGTTACTAAAACACCTCCTGCAGCTATTTTACTTAAAAAAGCAGCAGGCGTTGAAAAAGGTTCTGGTACACCAAACACTGTTAAAGTGGCAACTGTTACCAAAGCACAAGTACAACAAATCGCTGAAACAAAAATGGAAGACCTTAACGCGTCATCTGTCGAATCTGCAATGCGCATGATCGAAGGAACAGCACGTTCTATGGGATTCACTGTCGAAGGTTAATTTTTATTGCTAGCGTTAGGCAAACCTATTGTTTTGCTTGACTGACCAGCTTAAAAATGACATGTTCAGATTTAGGTCTGAATACTTAAAAACCACCCGATCGACATAGATGAAGCGGTGGAAGGTTGCTTGCAACCGTTAATACCACAAGGAGAAAGAATAATGGCTAAAAAAAGCAAACAATTGCGTGCTGCTTTAGAAAAAGTAGAAGCAACAAAAGTATATACAGCTGAAGAAGCGATCGCGTTAGCACAAGAAACTAACTTTGCTAAATTCGACGCAACAGTTGAGGTTGCTTACAACCTTAACATCGACGTTAAAAAAGCTGACCAACAAATCCGTGGCGCAATGGTATTGCCTAACGGAACTGGTAAAACAGCTAAAGTTTTAGTTTTTGCTAAAGGCGAAAAAGCTGAAGAAGCTAAAGCTGCTGGTGCTGACTACGTTGGCGAAATGGAATACGTTGAAAAAATCAACGGTGGTTGGTTTGACTTTGACGTTGTAGTTGCAACGCCAGACATGATGGCTGTTGTAGGTCGTCTTGGTCGTGTTCTTGGACCTCGTAACCTCATGCCTAACCCTAAAACTGGTACTGTAACGATGGATGTTACTAAAGCGATTGAAGAAATCAAAGCTGGTAAAGTAACTTACCGTGCTGAAAAAGCTGGTATCGTTCACGTTGCAATTGGTAAAGTATCATTCTCAGCTGAAAAATTAGTTGAAAACTTTAAAGCGATTAACTCAGTTATCACTGCTGCTAAACCAGCAACTGCTAAAGGAACTTACATCGAAAGTTTGACAGTAACAACTACATTTGGTCCTGGTATCAAAGTAGATCCAAACTTCTAATCATTAGGTTATTTGAAAGTCCCCTTTTTGGGGGCTTTTTTTGTATCTGCCGACTACATAACTTCTTTTGTCATATAAAATAGTTGACAATTAAAGTTTACAGTTGTAAACTTTAATTATAAGGCAACCTAACATGCCAGTAATTAAGGGAGGTACAAATGAAAACGCAAGAAGAAAAGAATCACATACCAGATCAACATGGTCATGGTGGACACCATCATAGTGGTCAGATGCATCATATGGACATGGAGATGACGCACGACCAGATGATGCATGATACCGAAGAGATGCATGGTGAGATGGATCACGCCATGATGCATATGGGGAATTTGAAACAGAAATTTTTCATATCTCTTATTTTGGCCATACCAATTTTATTGTTGTCACCAATGATGGGGATTGACTTACCTTTTTCTTTCCAGTTTAATGGGTCTGAATGGCTTGTTTTAGGGCTTGCAACGCTACTCTATTTTTATGGTGGGATGCCCTTTTTATCTGGTGCAAAAATGGAATTGTCGATGAAAAATCCAGCGATGATGACATTAATTGCCCTTGGTATTTCGGTCTCATATTTTTATAGTGTATATGCCTTCATTCAAAACACTATATTAGCGCACAGTGAACACGTCATGGATTTTTTCTGGGAACTTGCTAGCCTGATCGTGATTATGCTTTTAGGTCATTGGATAGAGATGCATGCAGTTGCAAAAGCAGGAAATGCCGTTCAAAAAATTGCGGAACTACTACCAAATGAAGCGAAAATAATTGATGATAAAGGTAACCTATCAAATGTTGCTTTGGCCAAAGTGATAACGGGTCAAAAGATATTAGTTTCAGCGGGCGATAAGATACCGACTGATGGCATTGTAATCTCTGGTGAGACAACGATTAATGAGTCGATGATTACAGGAGAAGCGAAATTAGTCAGTAAATCTGTTGGTAGTCAGGTGATTGGTGGTTCTGTGAATGGGTCAGGGACGATTAGCATCGAGGTGACTGCAACCGGAGCATCAGGTTATTTATCACAAGTCATCAAATTAGTCCAGGATGCACAAGGTGATAAATCAAAAATTGAGTCCCTATCAGATAGGGTGGCAAAATATCTCTTCTACATCGCCGTTTTTGTTAGCTTGATCACTTTTCTTGCTTGGCTATTGATTACCCAAAATGCAAATGTAGCATTAGAGAGAATGGTCACGGTACTGATCATTGCTTGTCCACATGCACTTGGTTTGGCCATTCCATTGGTTACTGCTCGCTCAACATCTCTAGCTGCACAAAATGGGTTGTTGCTTAAAAATCGTAAGGCGCTTGAGCAGGCACCCAAAATCAGGGCTGTTATGATGGATAAAACTGGGACGTTAACTGATGGTAACTTCACCGTGGTGAGTTACCAAAGTCTTGATAAGAGATACAGTGATGACGGGATACTTGAGATGATGGCTGCCCTAGAACAAACTAGTACACACCCACTTGCCTTTAGTATACTTGAGAGGGCAAAAGCGTTGGGGGGATCTATACCAAAAGCAGAAAACTTAAAAAATATTGCTGGCACTGGGATCTCGGCTACTTTGGATGGTAAAGAAGTAAAGCTTGTTAATCTAAGATATCTCAAGGAAGCACATATTGCTTATGATCAAGCACTAATTGAAAAAGTTGAGAATCAAGGCAATTCAATGAGTTTATTGCTCGTTGACAACAAGTTAGTTGGTCTTGTTGTGCAGGGTGATCAAATTAAACCCGAAGCCAAGCAAGCTATCACGCAGTTTAAGAAAATGGGCATTGAGCCTATTATGTTGACAGGGGATAACAAAAGCGCTGCTAAAAGGGTGGCTGATTTACTCGGGATTGAGACCTTCAAAGCAGCATTAAAACCAGAGGATAAAGAGGCGACCATCCGTCAATACCAAGAACAAGGCAAGCCTGTTATGATGGTTGGGGATGGGATTAATGATGCACCTAGCCTCGTTCGGGCTAATATTGGTATTGCCATAGGGGCAGGCACTGATATCGCAGTTGACGCTGCTGATGTCGTGCTAGTCAAAAGCAATCCAAATGACAGTGTACAATTTTTAAAGCTAGCACGACATACAACATCAAAAATGAAGCAGAATCTTTGGTGGGGTGCAGGCTATAATCTTGTTGCAATCCCGCTAGCAGCTGGCGTACTTGCATTTGCTGGTATCGTACTAAGTCCTGCATTTGGTGCAGTGTTAATGTCATTAAGTACTGTGATTGTTGCAATCAATGCACTGCTACTTCGAATTAAGTAAAAAATGCGTTTGTATCATCGTACAAACGCATTTTTTACTAGTCTGTTATATTTTTTGAACATATAAAAAGAGGTAGCTACATTAGCTACCTCATGTTCATATTTTGATATTAGTTAACTTTAGCAGCTAATGCTTCAGCGAAAGCTTCTAGTTTAGTGATGTCAGCGTCTTCAGCAGCAAGGTCAACTTTGACGCTATCAGCACCTTTTGTTGCTGATGTTTTTGCAAACGCAGCTTCGAAGTCATCTACTGATTTACAGAACTCATCGTAGAATGTATCACCTGAACCAACAACACCAAAGATTTTACCTGTTAAATCTAGGTCTTGTAAATCGTCGTAAAAATCAACAATCTCATCAGGTAACTCACCATCACCATAAGTATAAGATGCAACGATTACGACGTCGGCTTCTTGAAAGTCAGATGCATCAACAGTTGTACACTCATCTATATCAACTTCTAGACCGAGTGCTTCGAGTTTTTCCGCTACAACATCAGCGATTTCTTCAGTATTCCCAGTCATACTTGCGTATACAATCTTAGCTAAAGCCATTATAATCTCCAATTTTTAATTTTATATTAAGAAAATTATACCAAATTTACCTAAAAAATCAAGTTTTCTGCTTGTTTTCTGCTATTTATCAGCATTTATATACTAGAGGACACAATAAGGTCATGTTGTCAAAAAATGCTATCTTTTACAACAATAAAGAGACATTTACCGATAATAACGCTATTAAAGCGATAGTAAATTTGCTAAAATAAGAGTAGCCTAAAAAACAGAAGGATAGTTTATAAAAAATGATAACATTAAAATCACCAAGAGAAATTGCCATGATGCAAGATGCATCTGACGTACTAGCAGGTATTCACATTGGATTACGTGAGATAATTAAGCCAGGCGTTGATATGTGGGACATAGAGCAGTATGTTCGCCGTGTATGTAAAGAAAAAAATGCCATTCCACTCCAAATCGGCGTGGATGAAGGGAATGTTAATCCTTACCCTTATGCGACTTGTTGTTGTCTAAATGATGAGGTGGCACACAGCTTTCCTCGTAAGGGACATATTCTTAAGTCGGGTGACTTAATCAAAGTAGATATGGTCATCGGAACAGGTGGCGGTATTGACATGAGTCGGGCGAACTTTGATGATGGCATGGCCATGAAAGCGCTAGCCGATAACTTTACTGGTGGTGTTGCTGACTCTTGTTGGGCCTATGCAGTGGGTGACGTATCTGATGAAATCAAGCAGCTCATGGCGGTTACCAAGGAAAGTCTGTATCGTGGTATCGAAATGGCGCAAGTCGGTAATCGTATTGGCGATATTGGTCATGCCATTCAAGCTTACGCTGAAAGTTTTGGTTATGGCGTGGTGCGAGATCTTGTTGGGCATGGCGTTGGACCAACGATGCATGAAGAACCGATGGTGCCACATTACGGAACACCTGGTAAAGGTCTTCGTCTAAGAGAAGGCATGGTATTGACCATTGAGCCAATGATCAATACCGGAGACTGGGAAATCGATCATCCGTCAAACGAGCGTGGCTATACAACACTTGATGGCCGTCTGTCATGTCAGTATGAGCATCAATTTGTCATCACTAAAAATGGGCCTGTGATCTTGACAAGCCAAGGCGAGGAAGGCACTTATTAAATCGTGGGGAGCAGAGGAGGCTAAATTTGTATGAAAGTGTTAATCAAGAAAATTTTAGCATCTGAGCGTCTGACTTATTTTCTGGCTTTTTACAAGTCAGCTGAGATGAATCTATCCAGTATTGCGGTCGCGTACTACTTACTGCTATCGCTTTTTCCCTTGCTCATGATCATTGGGAATATTCTCCCGTTTCTAAACCTGGATACAGCAGTTATTCTAGGCTTATTACGGGATAATTTACCGAGCCAACTGTACACAACGGTTGCTAGCATCGTTGAAAATATCTTGTCAAGACCGAGTGCGGGTCTCTTGTCAGTCTCAGTCATCACTGCTTTTTGGACGTTTTCAAAAGCCATGACAAGCCTGCAAATGGCCATGAATAAGTCATATGGTGTCAAGGATCATAGGGATTTCCTAGTCGGCCATTTCTTTTCAATTTTAGCTAGTCTCGCGATTATTATTTTTCTATTTGTTGCTGTTTTCCTATCAACTTTTGGGCAACTGGTGCTTGATCGTATCTATCGGTCTATCCAATTTGATAAGCACTTATATGCAGCATTACATAATATGACGATACCAGCTGTAGCGCTAACTGTTTTTTGTGCCTTGTCCTTACTTTATTTTATCATGCCAAATGTTAAGATTCGTAAGTTCAAATATGTCTTGCCTGGTGCACTATTTTCGACCTTTGTCCTGACATTCTTGACGAATGTCTTTGGTAAATATATTGGTCGGACAACAGAGGCGATGCAAGACTTTAAAATTGTTGGTAGTTTAGTTGTCTTCGGTCTCATGCTCTGGTTCATCTTTATTGCCAAAGTCTTGATATTTGGTGCCATTTTAAATGCTGTATATTTGAAACGCAATAGTAAGATTGAAACAAGACGTGGGGAAATCGTAGATATCATCAAGAGTGTCAATAGTAAAAAAAATGAAGAAAAATCCAGCTCATGATGAGCCGGATTTTTTGTATCTTCTTTATTTTTTTGTGAAAATCAAAAACTTTGAAAAAATATAATTCAAAATAATGGTGATCACTTGTAAAAATAGACTGAGGGCAAAGACGCTTTGTTTCAAGTTCAAGGAAAGGGTCTTAACCAAGAGCTGAGGATGCCTATCTACAAAGTACCAATTTGCTATCACCGACAATAAAAGGACAAGTAGTCTGCTGATAACAAACTTAATAAATTCATGCAAGACCTGATTTGATGTTTTTTCAAATACCCATAGTTTATTTGTAAAAAAAGCAAATAGAATTGAGACGCCTTGAGCAACGATTTCGGAGATAACGCCACTTCCTGTAGCAGAAAATAGGAGCATCTTAATGATAAAATAAACGATCGTTGTCCCAACACCAGCAATAAGGTAGGTGACGACTTGCTGACTTGCAACGTTTTTAAGGCTATGTTTCATGTTAAAAAGTATATCATTATTAAGGGGAATTTGCTATACTAGATATTGCTTGTAACGAGCCCTTCGTACTTTCTCACTTTGACGGAGCATATTAAAATCGCGGGAGCGATAAAGGAGATTCATTTGAATAAAATTAAAGTTATTGACATGGTTCAGATAGCAGTTGTTGCTGCGCTCTATGTCATCGTAACAGTTGTCCTGGGGCCGCTTGGCTCTGGCGCAATTCAGTTTCGGCTATCCGAGTTATTTAACTTCTTAGCCTTCTACAATAAGAAATATATTTGGGCAGTCACCATAGGCTGTGTCATCTCAAACTATATATCGAGTACCCTGGTTGATGTTTTTGTCGGCAGTCTATCAACCTTATTATTTGTAACATTGGGCGTATATCTGTTTAAAAGATACATGCAGCAAGATATCCTGGGTGGGTTAACAAATAAAGCATTTCTCTATTTTGCCATCTTCTTTTCATTGACCATGGTGACAGTTGCAGCAGAACTTAGCATTATGTTCGATTTACCCTTCTTCTTAACTTGGTTGACCACTGGCCTGGGTGAGTTAGTTTCCTTGCTTATCGGCAGTGTGATCGTTGTTCAAGTTTCAAAACGGATAGATTTAACAAAATAGGTGTATAATGTAGCTATGACACTATATGATTATACAGTAAAAAATAATAAAGGGGAGCAAGTCTCCTTATCAGCCTATAAAGGGCAAACACTTCTCATTGTCAATACAGCTACCGGATGTGGGTTTACGCCGCAGTATAAGGGCTTGCAGGACTTATATGATACCTATAAAGATCAAGGCTTTACGATCTTAGATTTTCCTTGTAATCAATTTGGTGATCAAGCGCCAGGCAGTGCGGCAGAGATTGCTGAATTTTGTGAGTTACGTTATCATACCAGCTTTCCTCAGTTTGCAAAAATTGATGTCAATGGTCAAACTGCTGATCCGCTATATACCTACTTAAAAAGTGAAAAAACGGGTGCCTTGACCTCTGATATTAAATGGAATTTTACAAAATTTCTTGTTGATAAGTCAGGTCAAGTTGTCAAGCGCTATGGGTCAGCTAAAAAACCAGAGAACATCGCAAAGGATTTAATAGACATACTTTAAACGCTCATTTGGGCGTTTTTATGTTATAATAAAAACTATAGTAAGCGCTTTCTACGATAGTTTAAGAATAAAGGAGACGATGTATGAACAAAGCACAGATGGTCTATAAACTTAAGCAACTTGGGCATAATCAAGAGAAGATTGCAGAGATTTTTATTGGCAATAAAGAGTTTCATCGGGCTGAGATTGCACAAACAAAACATATCATGTATGAAAACTTTGCTGAACTTCTAGAGCATTGGCTGGAAGACGAAAAAGAAGCAGAGGAAATGACAGCATAAAAAAAGATGCAAGTGAAAATCTTGCATCTTTTTTGATTGACCTGCTGCTAGGGATTTCTCAAAGTATCACTATAAAAAGTCTATAGCGTTACTGAACCCAATAAAGGATTTGAGGACGCTTGAATTGAATTATTTCTGTAATTTGTTACACTATACTTATATGATTAAACAACAATTTTATGTATTTAGTATTGGTACGATAATCTATGCATGGTTTTTTGCAGATGCTTTGTTTACAGGGCAATCTTTTTTGACTGGATTTTGGAGTCTTCTTTTGATTCGTAAGGCGTTTATTGCCTATAAAGCAGACAAATGGATTAGATTAAATATCAAGAATTAAGCCTGTCTGAAACAGATCAGCATAATAAAACAAGCTCTGAGAAAGATAAGCTCAGAGCCATTTTTTTAAGGAAATCTCTCCAGAAGAGAGAACTTTTATGAGGCCACCAGTGTTAACAATCAGCTCACCTGTTTCTGTCAGATCTGTTGCTGTGCCACTTATTAGCTGACCATTTTCTTCGAATTCGACTGTCTTACCAAGGATGAAAGAGTGGGCGTGGTAAATGTTGAAAAAGGCATCATCAGATCTTAGTTTGTCAAATTGAGTCCATATTTCTGCAATCAAGTCACTGCGTGTGATCGTGGGTGCACCATCCGAAAATAGCGAGCTAGCTTTCTCCCTTAAGTCAATCGGCAAGTCAAAACTGTTGAAGTTTAAGCCGATGCCGATGACAATTTGTTGACTAGACATCAGATACTCAACTAGGACACCTGCTATTTTTTTATTGTCGAGATAAATATCGTTAACCCATTTGATTTGAGGTTTTTTATTTGTTAGCTTTTCTATAGCAGTCACGATAGCAGCAGCTGTTAAAATCGTGTAGTTTTTGACTTCCTCAGATACGTTGAGAACAAGTGACATGTAGATACCATTGCCTTTAGAGGCGAGATAGTGTCTCCCAAAACGGCCACGGGCATTGGTCTGCATATCAGCGATAAATAATTTTTTATCGACGAGGTCGTTTTTTGCGTCAAGCTGAGTTGATGCGCTACTTTCGACAGCAGAAGCTGTGACTAGCCAAGGATTTTTTTCAAGAATATTGTTAATGTCTATCATGTTTAAATTATATCATGGAATTATCCGGAAATGATGGCGAAATGCACAATGAAGTGGTAGAATAGGACTGTTACTTTCCGAAGGTGGCGCTAACCTTTCCATAGCGCCGTTTCCTGTAACCTAAATAGAAAGAAAAGTAGGGGAAAAATTATGTCAGAGAAAAACTTATTTACAAGTGAGAGTGTGTCAGAAGGACATCCAGATAAGATTGCGGATCAAATTTCCGATGCGATTTTAGATGCCATTCTAACACAGGATCCAGATGCACACGTCGCGGCAGAAACAGTTGTTTATACTGGATCTGTCCATGTATTTGGTGAAATTTCAACAACAGCTTATGTCAATATCGACGAAATTGTTAGACAGACGATTAAAGAAATTGGCTATACTGATGCGAGTTTTGGCTTTGACTACAAGACAGTCGGTGTCCATCCATCTATCGTCGAACAATCAGCAGATATTGCCCAAGGGGTCAATGAAGCGATTGAAGTCAGAGGTAATGACCAGCAAGATGCGCTTGATCTTATCGGAGCTGGTGACCAAGGGTTGATGTTTGGCTATGCCAACAAAGAGACTGCAGAATATATGCCGCTTGCGATTTCGCTATCTCATCAATTAGTTAAAAGATTAGCAGATTTGCGTAAAACAGGTGAGATTGCTTACCTTCGTCCAGATGCAAAAAGTCAAGTGACTGTTGAATATGATGAAAATGATGTTGCCAAACGGATTGATACCATCGTGATTTCAACCCAACATGCACCAGAAGCAACTAACGAACAAATCAAAGCTGATGTGATCGACAAAGTGATTAAAGTTGTCATTCCTGCTGAGTTGTTAGATGACCAAACCAAGTATTTCATCAATCCAACAGGCCGTTTTGTCATTGGTGGTCCTCAAGGGGATTCTGGCTTGACTGGTCGTAAAATTATTGTGGACACTTATGGTGGCTATGCCCATCATGGTGGTGGTGCTTTTTCAGGTAAGGATGCAACGAAAGTAGACCGTTCTGCTTCGTATGCGGCCCGTTATATTGCGAAAAATATCGTGGCTGCGGGTCTCGCAGAAAAAGCTGAAATTCAATTAAGCTATGCAATAGGCGTTGCCCAACCTATCTCGATTCATGTAGACACATTTGGGACAGGTAAAGTATCAAATGAGTTACTAATTGGTGCCATCAGAGAAAACTTTGATCTTCGTCCAGCTGGTATCATCAAAATGCTTGATTTGAAACGGCCAATCTACCGTCAAACGGCTGCCTATGGCCACTTTGGTCGGACAGATGTCGAGCTACCATGGGAAAAACTAGATAAAGTAGAAATTTTGAGCGCGCTTTTGTGAAAAACGCGATAATATGATATAATTAATTCGTGTGCATGGCTTTGGCTGATGTACACGAATTTTTTAAGTTTCCTTAAAAAAGTATGATGAAAATAACCTATATCAAATGTAAATAATAAAGAAGCTATATCAAGTTTGTCAGTGATACTAAGTTGCCAAATAGGTGGTATGTTTGTTGTTTGAACAGTAGACTTATAGAAAAGTTTAGTGACGATTTCTGCCTTATCAGAGATGCGTTATGCGAACTGCTAAGGCAAAAAAGCAACTGGAAAGAGATATGAATTATTGGATTTGCTATAGTGTTCAAGTCGTTGCTTTTAGTGGAACTTGATAATAGAAAATAATGAGGAATACAATGATTGGAGCACTTATTGCTGGCATCATTGCCTTGTTGATTGGATTAGGAATTGGTTTTGTATTTCGGAATGTACAATTAAAAAGTGCCCAGGCAGATAGTCAGAGTCTAATTGAACAAGCTGAACGCAAAGCGAATGAGCTCACGAAACAGGCGAAAGTCGAGGCTGAAATTCTTAAGAAAGAAGCTGAAAATCTTGAAAAAGAAAAGATTTTAGCATTAAAAGAAGAAGGCCAAAAACGTCGTGAGTCGATAGAAAATGAGTTTATAGAAACTCGGACAGAGTTAAAAGCATCAGAGAAACGTCTGAAACAGCGTGAAGAAATTCTTGATCGTAAGGATGATACGTTGACGCGTAAAGAACAATCTCTAGATTCAAAAGAAGAAAATCTATCAAACAAAACTAACACGCTCAGCAAGCGCGAAGAAGCATTATCGCAAATTGAAGCAGAAAAGGCCGCTGAACTAGCACGTATTGCAAGTTTAAGCCATGATGAAGCGAAAGAAATTATTTTAACCCAAACTAAAGGGTCATTATCGAAAGAAATGGCACAATTGATTCGGGCTAGTGAAGAAAAAGCAACAGCAGAAGCTGATAAAAAAGCAAAAAACATCATTACACTTGCCATGCAACGTGTATCAGGTGATTTTGTAAGTGAACAAACAGTCAGTGTTGTGACTTTGCCAGATGATGGCATGAAGGGTCGGATTATCGGTCGTGAAGGTCGTAATATTCGAACATTTGAAGCATTGACTGGGATTGATGTCATCATTGATGATACGCCTGAGGCAGTTATTTTATCTGGATTTGATCCAATCAGAAGAGAAATTGCAAGATTGACTTTGGAACAATTAGTACAAGATGGTCGTATTCATCCTGCACGTATAGAAGAATTAGTCGAGAAGAATCGTAAAGATTTAGAACGAAAAATCAGAGAATATGGCGAACAAGCAGCGTTTGAAGTAGGTGCGCATACCTTACATCCGGATCTGATGAAGATTATGGGACGTCTCCATTTTAGAACATCTTACGGACAAAATGTCTTGAATCACTCAATCGAGGTCGCTAATCTCGCGGGGAATCTTGCTGGTGAGATGGGTGAAAATGTCTCGCTTGCAAAACGTGCAGGGTTCTTGCATGATATCGGTAAAGCACTGGACCACGAAATTGAAGGTAGTCACGTTGAGATTGGGACTGAGTTAGCTAAGAAGTATAAAGAAAGCCCAGTTGTGATTAATGCAATTGCCAGTCACCATGGAGATACAGAGCCTACAAACAACATCTCTATCCTAGTTGCAGCAGCAGATGCTTTGTCAGCTGCTCGACCTGGTGCGCGTCGTGAGTCGATTGATAACTATATCAAGCGATTGCAAAATCTGGAAGAAATTTCTAACGGATTTGAAGGCGTAGAAACGTCATTTGCCTTACAGGCTGGACGTGAAATTCGCGTTATGGTAAACCCAGCCAAGTTATCGGATAATAAGATGACAGTGTTGGCGCACGATATCAAAGAAAAAATAGAAAACGATATGGACTATCCAGGAAATATCAAAGTGACAGTGATACGTGAAACACGTGTCATTGATTATGCTAAATAACTGAATAAGTAACAACTTGGACTGATTAAGTAAATCAATCCAAGTTTTTATTTACTGATCTTACTGACTCAGATAGTTACATAGTTACTGATTTTAAAAGGATTCATATAGATAGCTAGTTCATCTAGTGACATAATAATACTTTGGTCAAGCAGCTTTTCAAATTAAAGAAATTGTGTTAAAATAGGTAAAATAACTCATAAATTCATGAAAAGGACATCTCCTTTTCATGATATCCTGCAAAGAAAGAGCGTGAACATGCCAGAACGTGGATTACTCATTGTTTTTTCTGGCCCTTCAGGGGTCGGTAAAGGCACAGTAAGGGCAGCGATTTTTGAATCGAGCCAACACCAATTTGACTATTCAGTGTCGATGACGACACGTCAACAGCGGCCAGGTGAAGTAGATGGAAAAGATTATTTCTTTACGACGCGAGAAGCGTTTGAAGAGAAAATTAAATCTGGGCAAATGCTTGAATATGCCGAATATGTCGGCAACTATTATGGTACGCCCCTAGAGTATGTCAATCAAACGCTTGACCAAGGTAAGGATGTTTTTCTTGAGATTGAAGTGCAAGGTGCGCTACAAGTCAAAGAAAAAGTACCTGATGGCGTATTTATCTTTTTAACGCCGCCAGACTTAGATGAATTACGCGGTAGACTGAGTGGTCGCGGGACTGACAGTTTAGCTGTGATCAACGAGCGTATGGAGAAAGCGCGTGAGGAAATCAAACTCATGAGTGAGTATGATTACGCTGTTGTGAATGACGAAGTCCACTTAGCGGTGGAACGCGTCAAGAAAATAGTTGAAGCAGAGCATTTCCGAGTGGACCGGGTGATTGGTCGTTATCAAGATATGGTAGATGTTGCAGCGCATAATATTGGATAAAGGTACCGACTAGCTCTTAGCTCCCCTTTTAATTAGGTTAGCTAAGATGTCGCATCACCTTGTTTGATCATGTATTAAAGATTAGAATTCAAGTTCTAAATAGTAAGAGGTAATAGAAAATATGATGTTAAAACCGTCAATCGACGTCTTGTTGGACAAAGTCGATTCAAAATATTCATTAGTTGTTTTAGAAGCAAAGCGTGCACATGAGTTACGTGATGGAGAAGCTGCAACACAAAAATTTTCATCTGTAAAACCTACTTTGCAAGCCTTGGAAGAGTTGGCAGAAGGTAACGTAACGATTCACCCAGCACCAGAAGCAAAACGAACAGCATTAAAAGAAAAACGTGAATTAGAACGTCTACTTAAGATTGAAGAAGAACGTAAAATTAAAGAGCAGATAGCAAAAGAGCAAGCTGAAGAAGAAGCCAAACAACGCAAAGATAAAGGTGTTCCTCAAGCTGCTAAAGCGCCAGTTGTCGAAACAGTAGAGGCACCGATTGTTAAAGCTGTTGAAGGTGAGTAAATAAAAAACTGCTTAGGCAGTTTTTTTGTCTGATTGTAGTCGTCTTATTTTAATGATATTAGATGCTGGTATAGGTGTTGCTGTTAATTGTTAACCTTTTTGTGTAGACTGGAGCTAGCATGAAAAGGAAAATGACCCGGTAGGATGGAAAGAGAGCTGTGATGTGTTATCAAATCGCTAAGATTATTATTGATGTGCCAACTATGCAAACAGATAAGCCTTTTTCTTATCTGATACCTGAGAATTTGGCGCAACTAGTATCAGTTGGCATGCGGGTCCACGTGCCTTTCGGACGTAGCAATCGACTCATGCAAGGCTTTATTGTTGCACTCTCAGATGGATCAGATGAAACTGAGTTATCTGATGTAGCTGAATTAAAGGCAATTTCCGAAGTGTTGGATTTTGAACCCGTGCTCAACAGCGAACAGCTTGCCCTAGCAGATGACATGCGACAAACGGTTTTCTCTTATAAAATCTCTATACTCAAAGCTATGCTACCTAATCTACTTAACTCTTCTTATGATAAGGTACTGACAACAGCAGATTCGCAAGTAGCTAAAACCTATTTTGCTACTAAAAAGGAGATTCACTTCTCAAGCTTGGACACTAAAGAACAGGCTGTTATGATGAAACTCCACCGAGAAGGGCGTATCAACATGAGGTACGTTGCGCAGTCTAAGGCCCGTGTTAAAACTGAAAAGCGTGTGTCATTAGTTGATAAGCTTGCCTTGGTGAACTTGTCAATCACGTCGCGTGCGACAAAGCGCTTGGCTATGAAGGGGTTTCTAGAAACGCAGCCTGAGGAAACCATCTGGACCTTTTCAGAATTGCTTGTGACATTCTCGCGAGATGTTGTGACGTTTTTCGTGTCCCAAGGGATTTTACGACTTACAGAAGTGGAAGTGTCACGTTCACAAGGTTACTTTGATCAGGTGGTACCAGATGAAAAGAAGCAACTAAATGCAGAACAAAATCGTGCATATGAGGCGATCGTTCAAGCTAAAGGTGGCACGTTTCTATTAGAAGGAGTTACTGGGTCTGGTAAAACAGAGGTTTACCTACAGGTGATTGCCCATGCACTTGCACAAGGAAAAACAGCGATTATGTTAGTGCCAGAAATATCATTAACACCGCTGATGACCAATCGCTTTATCGCTAGATTCGGAGATCGTGTTGCGATTATGCATTCAGGATTATCGGATGGCGAAAAGTATGATGAATGGCGGAAGATAGTATCTGGTAAAGCAAAAGTTGTTGTTGGTGCACGATCAGCAATATTTGTCCCACTAAAAAATATTGGCACGATTATTATTGATGAGGAGCATGAAACGAGTTACAAACAAGATAGCAATCCCCGCTATCATGCAAGAGATGTTGCGATTTGGCGTGCCGGCTATCAGCAAGCTACTCTAGTTTTAGGGTCAGCAACACCAAGCCTAGAAACACGAGCACGTGCACAAAAAGAAGTCTACCAGTTACTGCATCTTACCCACCGAGCTAATGCGCAAGCTAAGATTCCTGAAGTTCGGATTTTGGATATGCGCAAGCACTTAAACGACCAGTCAGCCTCTTTCTCGAAAGTGCTATTAGATAAAATTTCGGAAAAAATCGCTAGACAGGAACAGGTTGTTTTGATGCTTAATCGACGGGGCTATTCCTCGTTTATTATGTGTCGGGACTGTGGCTACGTGCCTGATTGTCCGAATTGTGATATCTCCTTAACGCTACATATGGATACTAAGACGCTAAACTGTCATTATTGTGGACATACAGCGGCTATACCGTATGCTTGTCCAAATTGTCAAAGTAAGCAAATTCGCTATTATGGCAGTGGGACGCAAAAAGTGGAAGAAGAATTACAGGACTTGATTCCTGGTGCCCGTATTTTAAGAATGGATGTGGATACAACAAAGAAAAAAGGTGCACATGAGCAGATCCTATCCCGTTTTGGTGCAGGAGAAGCAGACATATTGCTAGGGACACAGATGATTGCTAAGGGTCTTGATTTTCCTAACGTTACTCTGGTGGGTGTCATCAATGCCGATACAGCGCTCAATCTGCCTGATTTTAGATCTTCAGAACGCACTTTCCAGCTATTAACGCAGGTGGCAGGTCGTGCTGGTCGCGCAGAAAAAGCAGGAGAAGTCCTGATTCAGACCTTTAACCCAGAACACTATGCGATTAAGCTTTCGCAAACGCATGATTATGAAGGATTCTATAAGCAAGAGATGGCATTTAGGCGGCAACTCAACTATCCACCGTACTTTTATACCGTGCAACTGGTTATTTCTCATCAACTTGAAGAGGAAGCGGTAAAAGCATCCTATGAAATCATGTCACTTTTAACAGCGCAACTCACTGAGCATGCTCGGATTTTAGGGCCAATCCCCAAGCCGATTGCTAGGACCCATAATCTATATCATTATCAGCTCTTGATTAAATATAGGTTTGAACCAAATTTGGTGCAAGTGCTGAACTCAGTTTTAGAGATGACGCAGGATCGCGCGCATAAAAAATTACGGATCATCATCGATAATGAACCGCAAAACTTCATGTAAAAAGCCGTCAATAGATGGTTTTTTTAGTTAAGCTAAGTCATACCGCTGTCAGGAAGGTGGCAACTAAAGTTATAATGAAGCGGAACTGTAAGTGGTGAATAGGATTGTGGATTTCTCTGTCTCGGAAAAATTTGCTATAATAAGAGTATGAAAAAAAATCACGAAAAAAATAATCAAGTTAACCAAGACAACCAGCATGATCTAGCGCCAGCTAATGATACAGTTTATGGTGTGCATGCTGTTACAGATTCTCTTATGGAAAATTTAGGGAATAAATTATACATCCAAGATGACATACGCGGTAAAAATGTTGACAAGTTAAAAGAACTGGCTAGCGAAAAAAAAGTTGGTATTTCTTTTGTAAGTAAGGACAAATTAAAGGAAATGTCTGATGGGGGTGTACATCAAGGGTTTGTATTGAAAACAAGCGCCTACGCCTATAAAGAATTGTCTGATTTACTAGCAATTACTCAGGAACTTGACAATCCACTGTTAATCATTATCGATGGCTTAACTGATCCGCATAATCTTGGTAGTATCCTAAGAACTGCTGATGCGACAGGTGTTTCAGGGATTATCATCCCTAAGCATCGTTCAGTTGGGGTAACACCAGTTGTCGTCAAAACGTCGACTGGTGCAGTGAATCATATGCCGATTGCGCGTGTGACAAACCTTTCTCAGACCCTAGACAAATTAAAAGATGCTGGATTTTGGATTTTTGGTACCGATATGAATGGGACACCGCATCATAAGTGGCAAACGCAAGGTAAGCTTGCCTTGATCATTGGTGCTGAAGGCGCGGGCATCACGCCAAATATAAAAAAACAAGTAGACGAAATGATTACAATCCCTATGGTCGGTCATGTGCAGAGTTTAAATGCCGGTGTTGCTGCGGGTATTCTCATGTATGAGTGGGCTCGAAATTTTAAATAAGTCAGAAGTGGTTAGCTATGAAAAAACAACTGTTAATTGTTGACGGATATAATATGATTGGGGCGTGGACAGAAACCCATCGCCTTTTTCAAGATAATCAACTAGAACAAGCAAGAGATATTTTACTTTCAAAGTTATCAAATTATGCGGGATTTGAAGGGATAGAAGTGATTTGTGTCTTTGATGCCCAATATGTCCCAGGTGTGGCAAGTAAGTTTACACACCATAATGTCATGGTCATATTCACGGAAGAAGACGAGACGGCAGATGCCTACATCGAGAAACTTGCAGGAGAATGTCAAAATATCTTGACGACAGTTTATGTGGCGACAAGTGACTTAGCGGAACAATGGGTGATTTTTTCTCAAGGTGCGATGCGGGTATCTGCAAGAGAACTTGAAGAACGTGTCAACCTTAGAAAACAAGATTTGACAAGACATAATAAGGTCCTGACAACACAAAAACCACGGACATCTTGGGACGATACACAGCTATCAGATCTTAAAGCGCTGTTGTTTAAACTAGGAGAACATGAATAGGGCTTGTCAACTAATCAGAAGGGAGTGACGATGACTTATAAAATTGTCACAGATTCAACGACAGATTTATCAGAAAGCTATATCAACTCACATGATATCATCATGCTTGGGTTGACAGTGACGCTAGCCGACATCACCTACCAAACAATCGGAGAGAATCGATTGACAAGTGATTTTTTATTGGAAAAAATGGCTGAAGGTGCAAACCCAGTCACCTCGCAAATTAATGTTGGCCAGTTCTTAGAAGTGTTTAAGTCAGTTGTTTTATCTGGTTCAGAAGTGTTCTACATTGGGTTTTCATCTGGTCTTTCAGGCACGCTCCAAAGTGCTAAGATGGCTAGAAGTATGCTTTTAGAGGAGATGCCCACAGCAAAAATAACGATTTTTGATACTTTAGCAGCGGCATCAGGAGAAGGCTATTTGGTTAGAGAAGCTGTTAAACTCCGTGATCAAGGGAAATCAGTTGCTGATTTAGTTGACAGCCTAAAAGAGATAGCACCTCGCTTGCGTAGTTGGGTAATGGCAGATGATTTGTTTCATTTGGCTAGAGGGGGACGGATTTCCAAAACGGCCGCAACTGTTGGGACATTAGTGAATATTAAGCCGATTATTGATGTTGATCCAGATGGTAAGCTACGTCAAGTTGGCAAGATTAGAGGCAAGAAAAAAGCAATCAATTTATTGATTGAAAAGACACTTGATGGATTTGATGCTCACTTTCCACAAGTCGTGATTGGCTATTCGGGTAGTCCGGATGTTGCTGAATCAGTAAAGACAAAATTATTAATGTCGGATGTTGTGAAACAAGTTATCTTGACACCACTCGGACCGACAATTGCAACACATACAGGAACAGGAACGCTTGCTATTTTTTCTATAGGGAAATTAAAACGCGTCTAAAAAGTGAATAATAAATTACAGAAATCACAGTAAATATCTTGTTTTGCTGTGATTTTGTGTTAAAATGAAAAAGAGTGTTTATGCTGATGGTCAGTGTGATGACTTTTTATACAATTAAACTTTAAAAATGATGAATAGATAATGGAAGGAGTCGCTTTAATGGCCAAAAGTGGACTTTATACGGGACTTGATATAGGAACTAGTACGATTAAAGTGCTAGTTGCTGAATATGTCTCTGGTGAAATGAATATAATTGGTGTCGGAAATGCAAAATCTGACGGATTAAAAAACGGGACAATCGTTGATATCGAAAAGGTATCTCAAGCAATTCGAAAAGCTGTAAATGCTGCAGAAGAACGCGCAGGCATCCAAATCAAAGGGTTAAATGTAGCTGTTCCAGCTAATCGACTTGAAGTTGATGCGTGTCAAGGCATGGTAACAATCAACAGTGAATCAAAAGAAGTTGTTGAAAGTGATATTAGCCAAGTCGTTTCTAGCGCGCTTATGCGTGGGATGATGCCTGAACGTGAAATCATCGCAGTTGAACCCAAAGAATTTACGGTAGATGGCTTCTCTGGAATTTCAGATCCAAGAGGGATGTTTGGTGTTCGTCTTGAAATGAAGGGACTTGTTTACACAGGACCTAAGACGTTGGTACATAACATCCGCCGTGCAGTTGAGCGTGCAGGCTTAATAGTTGATAATATCGTGATTGCGCCGCTAGCTATAGCGCATCACGTGTTGACTGAAGGTGAACGTGAATTTGGCACAGTTGTCATTGATCTTGGTGCCGGTCAAACAACCGTACTTGCAATTAGAGATCAAGAGTTACAGTTTGCTCATATTATACCTGAAGGTGGAGACTATATTACTAAAGACATCTCTACAGTCTTAAATACCTCTCTTGATCAAGCTGATAGCTTAAAATTAAATTATGGAGAAGCCTCAACTGCACGTGCAAGTCAAGAGGAAAAATTCCCAGTATCAGTAGTTGGTCACATGGAACCTCTTGAAATTACAGAATATTATCTTTCTGAAATTGTAGAAGCACGGTTAACACAAATTTTTTCTCGCGTTCGTCAAGATTTGGAGCGCTCTCGTGGCTTAAATTTACCAGGAGGTATTGTCCTACTTGGTGGTGCTGCGGCGATGCCAGGGGTTGCTGAACTTGCAACTGAAATTATTGGTGCAAACGTTAGATTATATGTCCCAAATGAGATGGGGCTTCGTAACCCAACATTTGCTCAAGTCATTTCGATAGTGGATTATGTTGGCAGTCGCTCAGAAATTGAAAATCTTGTGACGCTAGCAGCTGCTGGTAACGCTGTATTCAGTGAACCAGTTGTTGACACGCATGCAATGTATCGCGAACCTGTCGTATCTTTCTCAGAAAATAATTTCGTACAAACAGCAGATGAGACAAGTTATGCTGTACCAGTATCACAATCAAATGTACCTAAACAAACTAAAGAACCTAAAGAAGGTCTTGTAGATAAAGTCCGAAACCTATTCGGTAGTATGTTTGATTGATTAGCTATAATCAAAATTAAGGTGAGACAACTTTAAAAAGTAGTTGGCTCATGTTTTGTTTGATTGAGACAAAAAATGAATTTGGAGATATAAAATAATGGAATTTTCATTTGACGAAGCGCTTACGCAAGGCGCTGTAATTAAAGTTATTGGTGTTGGTGGCGCAGGTGGTAATGCTGTAAACCGTATGGTTGAAGAAGGTGTTTCAGGCGTTGAATTTATTGCCGCAAATACCGATGTTCAAGCACTACGCGCATCAAAAGCAGATACGGTCATCCAACTTGGACCAAAATTGACACGTGGCTTAGGTGCAGGTTCAAAACCAGATGTAGGCCAAAAAGCTGCTGAGGAATCAGCTGAGACGATTGAGCAAGCCTTACAAGGTTCGGATATGGTTTTCATCACTGCTGGTATGGGTGGCGGAACTGGTACCGGTGCTGCACCTGTCATTGCCCAAATCTCTCGTGAGTTAGGTGCTTTGACAGTTGGTGTTGTGACACGTCCATTTGGTTTTGAAGGCTCTAAACGTGGTTACTTTGCTTCTGAGGGGATTGAACTCTTAAAATCATCTGTTGATACCTTGCTTATCATTTCAAATAATAACTTACTTGAAATTGTCGATAAGAAAACGCCTTTGAAAGAAGCCTTGCAAGAGGCTGATAATGTTTTACGTCAAGGTGTTCAAGGCGTAACAGATTTAATTACTAATCCTGGTATGATTAACCTTGACTTTGCTGATGTCAAAACAGTGATGGCAAATAAAGGTGATGCGCTGATGGGTATCGGTGTTGCTAGTGGTGAAGACCGTGTCATTGAAGCAACGCGTAAAGCCATTTACTCACCATTGCTTGAGACAACTATCGAAGGTGCTGAAAATGTCTTGCTTAATGTCACAGGTGGTATGGACATGAGCTTGACAGAAGCACAAGATGCATCAGAGCTTGTTATCCAAGCTGCTGGTAATGATGTAAATATTCTCTTAGGCACATCAATTGATGACAGCTTGCAAGATGAAATTCGTGTTACTGTTGTTGCAACTGGCGTATCAGAGGAAGATGTTCAAAAAGCAATGCCTCGTCAAACGATGAGTGCACCTGTTTCAGAACAACCTAGACGCCGTGTTTTAGGGTCATCAAATATTGATGCTGCAAAAGACAATTTTGGGTCTCGTCAAAAGACAACAACGCCTGAAAGTTCAGCACCTGAATCAGCATTTGGTAGCTGGGATATCCGTAAGGAAAATTCAGTTCGTCAAACACCATCAGAGTCTACTAATACGTCAGGCGTTAATACATTTGGTGGTACAACAACTTCAGCAAACAATGATGATTTAGATATCCCACCATTTTTGAAGCGTTAATATGACACTTATTGAAAAAGTTGAATCAGTATTAAATAAGGTCAGCCTTGCTGAGGAACAGTCAACATCAAAAAAAAATAACCCGACGACTGTTGTTGGTGTTACTAAGTATGTTGATGCGCAAAAAGCTCGTGAACTTGTTTTAGCAGGTATCACTGATATTGGTGAAAATAGGGTAGAGCTATTCCTTGACAAATATGAACAGTTGGCTGATTTATCAGTTAACTGGCATTTGATTGGGACATTACAAAGGCGTAAGGTTAAAGACGTCATCAACTTAGTTGATTACTTCCATGCCCTAGATTCTGTTAAATTAGCGCAAGAAATTGATAAACGCGCTGATCATACCATCAAATGTTTCTTACAAGTCAATATTTCAGGTGAAGCAAGTAAGCATGGCTTATTGCCTGATGAGTTAGCTCAAGTCTTACCAGAATTTTCAAGGTTTACTAACATTGAAATTGTTGGCTTAATGACGATGATGCCATTTGGTGCAACAGAAGTAGAACTGGCAGGTTTCTTTGATCAAGCAAAGGCGTTACAAGAAACAATAGCCAGTCAAAAATTACCAAATATACCATGTACAGAATTGTCGATGGGGATGAGTCAAGATTATCAGCAAGCAATTAAGCATGGTGCTACTTTTGTCAGAATTGGTAGTGAATTTTTTAAATAGATAATAGGTCTGTATTGTCTAAAAAATAGAGATGACTAGAGTAAGTAGGTAAAAATTAATGGCATTCAAAGATTACATTGAAAAAGCAAAAGATTATTTTAATTTAGGTGAAGAGGATGAAGCGGGAACGGTTAATCGACAGAGGCCGCAAGTGGTTCAAAACCCAACACCAGTTCAACCGCAGATGCAGGCGGTAAATAACCCTTCACCTCAAGAAACAGAGGTGAAAATGGAACGAAAGCAAGTTCGTCAATCAGAGTCTGCTACTCAGAATATGCGACAAGCTACACAACAACGTCAGGTTAATGCGTCAAGTATTATACCAACGATAGCAATTAAGGAACCAGCTGCTTATGATAATATTATGGAGTCAGCAAAAGTTGTTCGTAATGGTGAAAGTGTACTAGTCAATTTTAAAAACATGGGTGATCAACAAGCACGTCGGTCAATCGACTTTCTAACGGGCGTTGTCTTCACCATTGATGGTGACATCCAAAATGTTGGCGGACAAATATTCTTATTGACACCTAATGGTATGACCGTAGATGCTGAAAAAGAAATGAGTATTCTTGCTGGTCGAAATTTTGAAGGAATGGATGCTTTCTAATGCTACTTTATTTTCTATATAAATTGATTACAGTTTATGAATGGATTTTAATTATTTATGCATTCATGAGCTGGGCACCTGATATTCGCAATAGCCAAGTTGGCCGTATCATTGAAAAGCTGTCGAGACCTTTCTTATCCATTTTTGATAGGTTGCCCCTCCAATTTGGTGGGATAGATTTCACAATCGTTTTGGCGATTGTTGCCTTGAATGCGATACAGCGCTTATTGCTTATGATTGCCTGATGTCCCAGGATATATATCAGCATTTTAGGCCTAGCGAACGTGTTTTTATTGATAAGGTGACCGATTGGCTGGAGAAAGTCTCTGATACCTATAGCATTGTTGTGACAGACTTTTTGAATCCAAGACAGTATTTCATTCTGCAAACGATGATGAATGGTTATAATAAAGATGGCCTGCAAGTCTTTACGAGTGCATCGATTGTTGAGACCGAGTATGTCAAGTTAATTTTAGCACCTAGTTATTATGAGCTAAACATACTTGATTTTGATTTAGCCTGTTTACAGATAGACTTTGCTAGTAAATTTGTGACGCTAAAACATTCACAGATACTAGGGACGTTGCTTGGAGAAACTGGTCTTGATAGATTGAAGATTGGTGATATATCAATACATCAATCGTTCGCACAAGTATGTGTTAGTAAAAAAATGGTATCAGTTTTTACGGAGTCCGTATCTAAGATTGCACGAAGCGGTGTCAAAATTAGTGAAGTACCACCAAATGACTTTGTAAGGCTGCCAGAACAAACAACTAATCAGGTAGTGATGCTGTCAAGTTTACGTATAGACAAAGCGATAGCGAGTATTTTCAACAAGTCACGTAGTTTTGCACAAGGGTTGATACAGTCAAGTAAAGTAAAAGTCAATTATACAGAAATTATGCAAAATGACTTTGAATTAACGACAGGTGACCTCATTAGTGTCAGAGGATTAGGTAGAGTTAAGATAGGTCAGAACCTAGGTTTGACAAAAAAAGATAAGGTTAGGATTGAAGTCCAAATCATATCAAGTCAAAAATAGTCGGGCAATATATGGAAAGGTGAACTGATGAGTTTAAATAGTTTAGATATTCAAAATAAAACATTTGAAACCAAAATGCGTGGCTATAATAAGGCTGACGTAGATGATTTTCTTGATTTGATTATTAGAGATTATGATGGATTTTCTGAAAAGATAAAAGACCAAGAGCGTGAACTGAAAAGTTTACGTGAGCGTGTTGAATCTTTTGAAGGGATGAAAGACTCTCTTAATAAATCAATTGTCGTTGCACAGAGTGCTGCTGATAATTTGAAAGAACATGCAATAAATGAAGCAAACGGTATCACAGGAGAAGCTGGTCAAAAAGCACAGTATATTCTGGAGTCTGCCAAAAAAGAAGCAGGTGTCATCCTTAATTCGGCTTCAGATGACGCACGTCGTTTGGTAAAAGAAACAGATGAACTGAAACGTAAGATGAGAATCTACCACCAACGCATGGCCTTGATGGTAGAGTCACAACTTGAAGGGATTAAATCTCGGGAATGGGAAGAAATTCTTAAGCCGACAGCTACTTACATTGGTGATGGTGTCGATAAGCTAAAAGAAATTATCGAGACACATGACGGTAACACTGTCCAAATTAGTCAGACTGTAAGCGAAGTATCAGCGATACTTGACTTACAAGATGAGGAAAAAAATACAGAAGCGTTAGCTAATCTTGAAAGTAGTACGGATGCTGATTTAGCAACAAGTACAGAGAGCAAGACAAGCATTGACACATCAGACGATTCTGAAGCATAAAACAAGACCGCGTCCGTAACTGATATTTACAGCGAGCAAGAGATGGTGTAAGCCTTGCAATCACTCAGTTTAGGACAATCAACTTGTCGATACCCATCTCTAGTTAACATCTGTTATAAAAGAGATGATGCAGGTATACCTTTATAAAGACTGGTCTTCTTTATCGGACCATTGAGACTTGTTTTTACAAGTGAATTAGGGTGGTACCACGGCTTTTCGTCCCTTTCGGAAAGCTTTTTTTATTACTTTTTTATTTGAAACGATAAGCGTTACCCTGGAGATAGTGTGATAAAAAACACTATACGATGTGATTTACAATTTGTATAAAAAATGAAAGTGAGGCTTGAGATGGCTGTTAACTGACAGTCATCTCATAATTGACTATGAAAATTAAAGATACTTTAAATCTTGGTAAAACAGCATTCCCAATGCGTGCAGGACTACCAAATAAAGAACCTAAAATGCAAGAGGCTTGGGATGAAGCGAAACTCTATGAAAATCGTTTGAAGGAAAATGCGGGTAAACCTTCATTTATTTTACATGATGGCCCTCCTTATGCAAATGGAGATATCCATGTCGGTCATGCCTTAAACAAAATTTCTAAAGATATGATCATGCGCTATAAAAATATGGCAGGATTTCGTGCACCCTATGTACCTGGATGGGATACGCATGGCTTACCAATTGAACAAGTTTTAACCAAAAAAGGGATCAAGCGTAAAGAGCTAGATCGTGCAGCCTATCTTAGAATGTGTCAGGAATATGCCTTAACACAGGTTGATTTACAACGTAAAGGGTTCAAGTCTTTGGGTGTCTTGGGCGATTGGGAAAATCCATATATTACCCTAAAACCAGAATTTGAGGCAGCTCAAATTCGCGTATTTGGTAAAATGGCAGAGAAAGACTATATTTATAAGGGTGCAAAACCAATCTATTGGTCACCATCATCAGAGAGTTCTCTTGCTGAAGCAGAAATCGAGTATCAAGATGTTCGCTCTGCGTCTATCTATATTGCTTTCAAAGCAATTGATACTAAAGGATTATTGCCAAATGATTCAGAGTTTATCATCTGGACGACAACACCGTGGACAATTCCATCCAACCAAGGTATCTTTACACATCCTGATTATGACTATGTTTTAGTTGGCGTTAATGATCGCAAATTTGTCGTTGCATCTGAGCTGCTAAATACCGTTGCTGAAAAATTAGCTTGGGAAAATTACGAAGTCTTACAAACAGTTAAAGGGTCAGACTTGGATGGTATGGTAGCTAAGCATCCGTTCTACGATCGTGATGCCCTCGTCATGAATGCTGATTACGTTACCCTAGATTCAGGTACAGGACTTGTACACGTTGCGCCTGGCCATGGTGAAGATGACTATGTTTATAGCCGCAAGTATAAGCTTGATGTCTTATCGCCAATTGATGATCGTGGCTACTATACAGATGAAGCACCTGGCTTTGAAGGGTTATTTTACGACGAAGGTAATAAAAAAGTGAGTGAGCTATTAAGTGAATCAGGTGCCTTATTAAAACTTGATTTCTTTACCCATAGTTATCCACATGACTGGCGTACCAAAAAACCGGTTATTTACCGTGCGACACCACAATGGTTTGCCTCTATTGATAAATTCCGTGACAACATTCTATCTGAAGTAGAACGTGTTGATTGGGTCATTCCATGGGGTAAAACACGCCTCTATAATATGATTCGTGATCGTGGCGATTGGGTGATCAGTCGTCAACGTGCTTGGGGCGTGCCTTTACCTATCTTCTATGCAGAAGACGGTACAGCAGTTATTACACCAGAAACAACTGAACATATTGCAGCGCTTTTTGCAGAGAATGGGTCAATTATCTGGTGGGAACGTGACGCCAAAGACTTACTACCTGAAGGATTTACACATCCCGGTTCGCCAAATGGTATTTTTACCAAAGAAACTGATATCATGGATGTCTGGTTTGATTCAGGCTCATCATGGAACGGCGTGCTAAATCAACGAGAAGAATTAACTTATCCAGCAGACCTTTATCTAGAAGGATCAGATCAATATCGTGGCTGGTTCAACTCATCTATCACAACATCAGTTGCTGTAAATGGGATTGCACCATACAAAGCTGTGCTATCACAAGGGTTTGTACAAGATGCCAAAGGTCGTAAGTTCTCTAAATCTTTAGGCAATGGGATTGCACCAAAAGATGTCACTAAACAATATGGTGCAGATATTCTAAGACTCTGGGTTGCTAGTGTAGACAGTACATCTGACGTACGTGTATCGATGGATCTGATTGGTCAAACATCAGAGTCATATCGTAAGATTAGAAATACACTGCGTTTCTTAATTGCCAATACATCAGATTTTGATAAAGCAAAAGATGCGATTGTGTTTGATGACTTGCACGGATCTGATAAGTATATGCTAGTTAGATTAAATCAAGTCATCACTGCAGTTCGTGAAGCGTACGATCGCTATAGCTTTATGGATGTTTACCGCACGATCTTTAATTTCTTGACAAATGATTTATCAGCCTTTTATCTTGATTTTGCAAAAGATATTGTTTATATCGAGTCAGAAACAAGCTCAGATCGTAGACGGATGCAAACTGTTATGTATGAAGTCTTGGTGACATTAACTAAACTGTTAGTGCCTGTTATTCCGCATACTGCAGAAGAAATCTGGACATATTTAGAACAGGAAGAAGCGGCCTATGCTTATTTAACTGAGATGCCAACAGCTTCGGATATTCCAAATTCAGATGAGATTTTGGATGTTTGGACAGCCTTTTTAGACTTCCGTACATCCGTACATAAAGCACTAGAAATCTCTAGAGATGAAAAAGTGATTGGTAAATCGCTTGAAGCTAGTGTGACTGTTCATCCTGATGACGTCACAAAAGTGTTGCTCAAAACAATCGGTATGGAAGAAGACATTGCGACCTTACTCATCGTATCGGAATTCAACCTTTCTGATCAACCTTTATCGGATGTCACCTTGACAGTCGCAGATAATGACATCATGGTTGTACATGCATCTGGTCATGTTTGCCAACGTTGCAGACGTACGGATGAGGCGGTTGGTAAAAATGAGAATCCACACTATGCAGAACTCTGTGACAACTGTTCGCATATTGTCAATGCGATATTCCCAGAAATTGCTGTTGATGGATTTGAAGCGAAATAATAATAAAAAAAGAAAATCAGACTTAGGCCTGATTTTTTTGAGTCACAAGTATGTCATAATTAAGATGTAGATAAGAGATATCACTCTTTATACACCCTATTTTAAAAAGTAAATTGACTCATCAGTTTACCTCAATTAAGACAAGTTAAAAAGAAAGTGTGACATATATGAATAATCAAAAAGAAAGAATTATGGATCTGATGCGTAAAGGCATCATTACAGAACTAGAAGCGATTGAATTGCTTGAAAAATCCGGTCTATCAACTGATGACAACACAAGTGATGGTGAGCAAGCTAATACGAGTCAAACCGACAAAGAAGGTTACCAAACTGACTCATCAGAAGCAATCAAACAATTTGTCAATCAAGCAGGCTCGTTTATGAAAACGATGTTTCATTCAGCTAAAAAGTCTGTTGATAATAATGTTGATTTTAGTAATGGTTTTCCCAGTCTAAAACATGTAACAAAATCAGATTTTAAAGCATTTGAAGACCAAGTAACAGCTTTGTCAGTCTCTGCCACTTCAGGTGATGTGACTGTTATTGCTAAAGATGTTCAGAAAACAATTGTCGAAGTAAGCTATAAAGTATACGGTGGTATTTCAGAAGATGCCTTGGACGCGTTTATACGTGAAAATGTTACGATTGACATTGAGCAAGGTGAACTTATTGTCGCAGTCAAAAGTAAACGGATTGTTGTTGATTTAACAATTACGATGGCGACTAATCAGCTTCAAAATGCTAAGTTTGATGTCGTGAATGGTAGCATGACCTTAGAGAATCTAGTTCTAGCAGATCTAAATGTTAAAAAAGTAAATGGCGACGTGAGCATTAAAGGTGGTAGAGCTGACGCAGTGACTGTTAAGACGGTAAATGGTGAAATTCGAGTTGCAACAGACTTTGAAACAGCTGATATCAACAGTGTAAATGGAGAAGTGATCATTACCGAGTCAGCTATTGATGGTGAAAGTCTTAAAGTCAAAAATGTGAATGGTGATATTAAAATTTCAGTTCCGAAAAATATTGGCTTAGTCGGTTATGTCAAAACAACATTTGGTAAATATAAGACACGTGTTGAGTTGGATAGTCCTTTAGAAATCACTAAAAATGGTGCAGCACTCGTTAGAACAGCGGTCAATAGTTTGACGTTAGATATTGCTACAAATACAGGTAGTATCTGGCTCAAAGATGGTGAGTCAGTTGAACAGACAGAAAAAGAAACGACTGTCGTAAGTGATGAGCAGCCTATATCTAGTTCAGTAGAAGTAGTCCCAACAGAAGTGGTACACTCTGAACCAGAAGTGCCTGCAAGTCCTTTGGATGAGAGTGAGGCCGATAAGCATGTCGAGTAAACAATTGACTAAATCGCGTACCAACAAAAAAATTGCAGGTGTCATTGGTGGCTTCGGGGATTACTTTGGTTGGCCTGAGGATGTTGTGCTCATTATCCGGATTGTCTATGCTATCTTTGCTTTTACAAGTTTTGGATCACTGATTTTAGTCTATTTTATTGTCGCCATCATTTTACCAGATGCACCAAAAAAGAACGGAAAAAACAAACAGGATTTTTCTGGATTTTCACAGTGGCCTGGCGACAAAAATAATCATGCCAAGAAAAGGAAAGATGTGACACCTTTTGACGATGATGATGAATGGTCACAGTTTTAGTGATCGCATACAAAAATGCGCGGCTGTTTAGCATGGCGCGTTTTTTGTATTTTCTGATATAATGAAGGCAAGTGCGATTTTATTTTTTAGACTAAAGTTAATAAAACAGGTCATTATTGTGCAAAGTTTAGCAAAAATATCATTATAGACTGATAAGTTAAGCATATGAACACTTATTACTCAGCCTATAATGTAGTGGATATAAGGAAAGTGAGAAAACATGGTAGTAACAGTTGCGGATTTACTTGAGAAAATAAAATTTGATGTGATTTATGCGTCTGAAACGGCATTAAAAAAAGAGATTACAACCTCTGATGTCACACGTCCAGGACTAGAAATGACTGGCTATTTGGAGTACTATACACCTGAACGTATCCAACTGTTTGGGATGAAGGAGTGGTCATATGCACATAATGAGATAGGCGATAATCGTTATGATTTATTGAAAAACATTGTGACAGAAGAAACACCAGCGATTATTATTGCCAGAGGACTAGCAGTTCCAGATGAGATGCTAAATGTCGCTAAAAAACGAGATACGGTTCTTTTACAGTCAAGTGAACCAACAAGTCGACTAAATGGCGCGATTACAGCATTCTTAGACGAAAAATTAGCGATTAGAACGACTGTACATGGTGTATTGATGGATATATTCGGTGTTGGCGTCCTGATTCAGGGCTCATCTGGGATTGGTAAGTCTGAGACAGGTTTAGAGCTGATCAAGCGTGGACACCGTTTAGTGGCTGATGATCGGGTAGATGTTTACCAAAAAGATGAGTTTACTGTAGTGGGTGAGCCTGCTGAAATACTCCGCCATCTTATTGAACTTCGTGGTGTTGGGATTATTGATGTGATGAGTCTTTTTGGTGCAGGTGCTGTAATGGACGCTGCACAAATAGACTTGACGGTTAATTTAGAGAATTATGAAAAAAGCAACACCTATGATCGATTAGGTAATGGTGAAACAACGGTTGTTTTTTCAGGTGTCCCAGTACCCCAAGTGAAAATACCAGTTACGACAGGTCGAAATGTATCTGTTATTATAGAAGCAGCAGTTATGAATTTTAGGGCAAAAAATATGGGATTTGATGCAACAAAGATGTTTGAAGAACGTCTATCAAAATTGATTGCGAGAAATTCATAAGATGATAAATACAGTATTAGCAATTAATCCGATTGCCCTAAAATTAGGACCACTTGACATTAGGTGGTATGCACTTTGTATCGTAACTGGTGTTGTCCTTGCAGTTTGGCTGGCGATGAAGGAAGCACCTAGAAAAAAAATCAGACCAGATGATATTTTAGATTTTATTTTGATTGCATTCCCGATTGCGATTATCGGTGCACGAATTTATTATGTTCTCTTTGATTTAGGCTACTACAGTAAAAATCCGAGTGAAATATTTGCTATCTGGCATGGCGGTATTGCAATTTATGGTGCCTTGATTGCTGGAGGGATCACCTTATTAGTCTTTTCATATTATAAACTGATTGCACCACTTGATTTCTTAGATATTGCTGTACCAGGTGTCCTAGTTGCGCAAGCAATGGGCAGATGGGGCAACTTTTTCAACCAAGAAGCATTTGGGAAACCAATACATTCCCTAGACTTTCTACCAAGTTTCATCAAAAATCAGATGTATATAGATAATAGCTATCGGACACCTACTTTCTTGTATGAATCGGTTTGGAATCTAATTGGTTTTGCGCTAGTCATGAGCCTGAGACATCGTCTAAAAAATCTTAAATCCGGCGATATTTTTGCTTTTTATCTGGTCTGGTATGGCCTTGGTCGCGCTGTTATCGAAGGCATGCGGACAGATAGTCTCATGTTCGGTCCCATACGTGTATCACAAGCCTTGTCATTAGTATTAGTCGTTGTGGGTCTTGCTATTATCGTACGACATCATAAGCCGGGTAAATATTTCCTTAAAAAGCAGTAATTTGCTATAATTTAAGTATGAATCATCGGCATGCTTGTTTGTGACAAGCAAGTATACAAATTTTAGGAAGAGGTATTTATGGGAGATACAGCATTGATTATCATCGCTGTTGCCGTTGCAATTTTGGTCCTATTCTTGGTTATTTTAATTGTCAAGATGATTAAAACTGTGGATGAAATCAATCGGACAATTGGCGTTGTGACACAAGATGCAGATGTGTTGCTTAAACAGGCAGATACACTAATGGGAAAAACCAACACGCTACTAGAAGATATCAACGGTAAAGTTGCAACGATTGATCCACTTTTTACTGCTGTTGCTGATTTATCTGATAGTGTTTCTAGACTGAATCATACAGGTAATACGTTTGCCACACGTATGAAGAGTACAGCTTCAAATGCTGGTAAGGCGACTGCGGTTGTCACTTTGGGGCGTAGTGCAAGTAAACTATTTACAAAAAGAAAAAAAAGAACCGAAGAAAAAAAGAAATAACGTAATGCAACTCAAGCATGTAGCATAGCTGTCAAGCACAACTTTTTTGTTAAACCTAAGACAGCTGTGTCGACAGTATAAAGGAGAAAAAGAATGGCTAAGAAAACAGGATTTTTAGTAGGTGCTATTTTAGGTGTCATCGGTGGTGCAGTAGCCGCATTAGCAACAGCGCCTAAAGAAGGTAAAAAACTTCGAAAAGATGTAAAGGATTTCTATGAAGATTATAAGGAAGATCCTAAGGCTAAATTTGATGAGGTAAAGGATACAGCCCTTAATTTTTATGATGAGAAATCTGGAAAAATAGTTGATTTTTCTACAGATAAATTCAATGAAGTGAAAGAAAAGTTTGATAACGGTGAAATGTCTACTGAAAAAGTTAAAGCATTTCTCGTTTCTAAAAAAGCAGAAATTAAAGCAAAAGTTGATTCTGGCGAGTTATCCAAAGAAAAAGTGATGGCGCTTTTAGCTGCTACAAAAGATAAGCTTTCAGATAAGGTCAATGAGTTGAAATCAGATGTGACTGTTGCTGATCTTGAAGAAGAGTTCGCGCTTGAACTTGACCAGGAAGACCTGATTGACAAAACTGATGAGGTTGTGGATAAAGCAGCTGATAAAGCTGTTGAGACGCTTGAAGCTGGCAAAGACTTACTTAACAAATAAGCATATAAAAAAACTGTCATGCGACAGTTTTTTTATATGCTAGTAAAAGCAGCTTAATGAGACACACGTTTCCGAGCAGCCTTACGACGGTTTTCGTTTACAAACTCTTCTTTTTTGAGTTCAGGATCGATAATTGTTTTTTTAACTGCGAAGACACCTGCAGCAGTTGCGGCAATTGTTCCGATAACACCAGTGATGATACCTTTTCCAAATTTGTTCATTTCAAAATCCTCCTTATTCATATGCTATAATTTAATTATAACATCTTCTTACTTAAAAGTGTTGTAGATTCAAGCTCTGTTTGTTTAATGCTTGAAAATTAATGTAAATTAACCAAGAAACTAACCAAGCAATCGAAAAATCATTAGTTGAATACAAAATAAAGTCTATCAGCAAGAAAAAAACTGATAGACTTTATTTTGTATTCAAAAGATGTTATTCATAGAAACAATCTGACTCATGATAAGGAGTTAAACCAAGTTTATCAGAAATAATGTTATTAAATTCATCAATTATAATACCGTCTAAATTATAGGGAAGATTTAAATTATCTATGATTTGTTGGTAATTTGTGTCTGTAGTGAAGTCGTATTTTTCATATAGCATTTTCATAGATTCACGAATGATAAATTATAAGTACCAAATTTATATGGTTATGTATGGCTAACTTCATTTAACAATTTATCTTATATTATTTCAATTTATATATAATAATTTCCA